>Ga0099822_1000671_pt1 | contig 34433 bp, 15 predicted proteins | sample CowpeawhiteBW_FD_76839 | JGI IMG/M metagenome (GOLD analysis project Ga0099822, IMG submission 76839) | Root nodule microbial communities of legume samples collected from California USA - Cow pea white BW | ecosystem: Host-associated > Plants > Roots > Nodule | place: USA: California | collected... | reverse complement strand
TATATAATATATATATATATATATATATATACTACGTTTAGTACTAGTTCTAACTTATTTCTAAATACATGTGTTAATATGTGAAGTATCTTCCTATTATTAATATATTTTAAGTTTTGCATCCATACACTCATGGAATATGTGTTTATAATGTAGAAGACAATATTTATATTTTACCCAATTATCAGGAGGCAAACGAACTCTATAACATGTATTTTATTCATTCTAAAAATCATTAATCTTTTTAACATGACTATTTTGTTGAGGTGTACTAAAAATACTTTATGTCTCCTCGTTGCTTCTTTTTTTTATAAAAATAGTAAAATTGATGTTATACATACTCAAATCCTTTATTATGTTTAAGTATTTTGAGTTTGGCTACTTATTGATTATTGATTATGATGTGTCACTTCTTAAATATTTAAAAAGTTTTAGTTTTACTTTTTAATATATAAAAATTTGCAATCTCTTTTAGTAATTATTAATGATAATAATGAAATATGTCTCTACAAATTGAGTTTGAGTCTGTGTTGATTTCCAAAGATTTATATGGACATACTCAGACAATTTATTGGACATGTGTATCAAACTTCAATTTACTAAACTTTCTATGTACACATTGATCATAAAGATATAACTCATTTATATTATCATGTTCGATCTCAATTGTTGAACCCATTATATCAAAATACTAATTGACAATTGACAAAATATTATATCTTGTAACAACATGTCTCAATTGTCAAACATCTTCAATTTAGCCAACCACATGCATTTTACTTCATAAACTGCTTTTTTTAAAAATAAAAATCAAATTCATTCTTCCAACTAAAAGGTTCGAAGAAACTCCTTGGACGAATACATATGTTGAATTCAACCTAAGTTCGTTGTCCAATTCCCATGTATACCTAAGATTAATGTCACATGCACTCTAATAAACTCGTAACCATCATACGCATCCATATTCCTTTTAAAAAATAAGAATTCATTCTCTTCTTATTTCTTACATCTTTTTGGATAATATTTGTTGTAGTTATCTATGTCGTAGATATCATTTTTGTTTTTATTATTTTATTCCTATTTGATTTTAAGTCAATAAAAATCAACTCGTTATTGTTAGTTTTAGACATTGGAAGATTTTAAAGCTCGTTGGTTTGAATCAAGGTATGATAGTTTATTCCCTTTCAAACAACATTACATCACTAAAAATGTTCAAACATCTTAGGTAAAGCTTTAATAGCCGACAAAGTTTTATATCCATCTTTGAGTTTCACTTGAATGTGCTTTAATATTATGGATGACAATTCGGGATAGCCCAAGCGGGTTAGCCTACATAAAAAAACGCAGGGCAGGTTGAGATGTTAAATCCGCTAGCCAGCACAGGCCCGTCCTGTATAGGCTCACAACCCGCGCAGGCTAAAGACGGGGTGGAGTGGGGTGGGCTGACCCGATGGCCCACTTATAAAATTAAATATTTTTATTTTTTTAGTTCTCACATCATTCGTCATGTTGTTTCTATAATTTTATATTTTATTTTTTTTATTATTATGTATAATCATTGTATATAAGATAATGAATTTAGTTTTTTAATATGAAATATTTTTTATGCATTCTTAGGTATCTTGCAGGTAATATGTTGCTATTATGCTTTAGCTATAATTTTCGTAGATATTGTTTCTTTTCTTTGACTAAGTAGACTAATTTTAATTATTTCGATAGAAAATGAATACAAATTATTATGAAAAAATAAATAATTTTTTTATTTTGTTCATCTCAAAAAAGAAATATTTTGCTCATCACAAATGCGAATCAGCATGCGGGCCCGTAGACAACTAACGGGATGGGACAAGCAAAAGAATAAATCTGATATTATACTGCACGGACCAAAACAGACCGGAATGGTCCGCTTTGTCATCCTATTTAATATTATCTAATATTTAATATTTAAATGTGATCGATTACTCCATCAATAATTTTCTTTACTACTTAGCTACAATAAATAAGACCAGGAAAAAAAAAGAAAAAAAGTAAAATCAAACAAAAATCAAATCTGGTCCCGGCGGGGCTCGAACCCGCGACCTTCGGCTCATAAGACCAACGCTCTAACCAACTGAGCTACGGGACCTTCACATTTATTTTAGAATAGATTAAGTATATGAATTGGTGACACCGAAGTCTAAATCTAAGTAAGAAACGTACCTACTCATATTTTACTAACTTCCAAAATGGCCACACGCACACAGGATACCTTATGAATTACTCGTTAACATGAAATTATATTTTTGTTCATTAACTTATGTTAAATTGTTATTTAAATCTTTAACAACTTTTTTAAATATTATTTCCCTACTTTGTGGGTTTAAAGAAACATTAATCTTCTTTGTCTTTAATATCAAATAAAGAATACAAAATGTTTTTTTCTTTTTTATTCTCTTTTATTTCATTTCTTCGCTTTTATTTTTCGCAAGCAAAAGAAAGTTTAACTAAATTTAGATTTAATTATTTGTCTAGGTTATACAATAAACATTTTAAATTTAAAAAATGTTAATTTCAAATTTTACACATATTATTTTACTTCTTTATTTTTAATGCATTTTAGTTTTTTTCATCTGTACCTATATATCTATCTATTTCTATAGAAAGAATATCTTATTTTATTTTGCTGTCTACATTTTTATTCTTAATTTTACTTTTTAATAAATAATTATTTTACCATTTGTACTTTTTAAATTAGTGTTTTGATAGATTTAATTGTGTCACTCAATTAACTTTTTTAAAAAGAATAATTTTTAAACTAAAATAAAAATAAGTATATTTAATAAATTTAAGAAATTATTTATTTTTATTTTAACAGTTAAAAAAGATGAACACGGGATTAATATATATATATATATATATATATATTGTACTTGTTTCTAGGATAAAATAGGTTAGTTAGAACATTAATCTATCGAGAGTTTCTGCAACTAACGCAAATAAAACAAAAGTTTTTTTGTCTGGTGTGAAATACGAAAAAGGATCCAAAGGATGAGCAGAAAAAAACAAAAAAACAACGAGGTAAAGATAAATAATAAAAAAAAGAGAGAGTATTATTGAAAATACATAAATTTGAGGTAGTCAGATATAAAGTTTAAACAGTTTGTACTCAATAACTTTGAGAATCTGCAAGAATTGACAAACAAAAATATTTATTTAATAAATAAATAAGAGAAAATTAATGACCTGTATAAAGAAAAAAAAACTTAAATATTTATTTAATAAATAAAAATATTAAAATATTTGTAGATTTCTGAGATATTTAATATATAAAATAGAGGAACTATAGCAGGTGGGCGGTTTAAGAAGTAAAAGAAAGAAAAGAGTGGAAGAAATGGTTGGTGAGTTTTGCGCGTGGGAGTGAGAGTGACAGTGGAAAGAAAGGGATGACGCTGGGTCTGATCAATGCAAACCCCGTGGTTCACGCCAAGAAGGAGCGAATCGCTCGTTCCGAAGATCCTCACGCCGTTGATCCTCTCGATATTTATGATATCCTTTTTTTCTTTTCTACGCTTTTCATTTCCAAATTTTGGCTGCGCTATTTCTTGTCATCGCGTCAACTTGATGCTAAACTCTTGAGATCCTTGACTTCGCTTTGACAAATTTCGTGAGGGATATTCGGGATCCCGAACATCCTTATTCCTTGGAACAACTCAGTGTTCTGTCCGAGGAATCAATCACCGTCGATGACAAATTAGGCCGAATTCTGTGAGTTTCAAATTCCTCAGCTTCTCTTTCTAGGATTTATTAATTTATTGGTTTTGTTCACTTTTCAATTATCTTTGCTTAGGATAACGTTTACGCCGACCGTTCAGCACTGTAGCATGGCCACGGTTATTGGTCTCTGCCTGAGAGTGAAACTGAAGCACTACTTTCCTCCTCATTACAAAGTTTGTTCCCTGCTATTCCTTTTCGCTTCTGCATGCTTTTTATTTTCTCAATTGTTGATCTATGATGTTATGTATGAGGTGTCTTGTTTGTGGGTTGCATATCCTGCTTTCTTTTTTTGTTTATTTTTGAAGCTTAAGAGCTTGTTGGGAATTGATAACGTGTAAAGTGTGAAAAAAACGGGAGAAGAAACTGGAAAATAAATGGAGCGAATAGGTTTTTGTTGGCTTAAACTTCCTGTTCTCTGGAATTTCAATCTAATGCATTCACACAATCAATTAAAACAGTTGGATGAAGATGGTTAAGTCGTAGTTTCTAAATCAAACTTTTAATTATGTGCCCAAGGATTTTAACCATTCAGGAAGTATGTCAATTTTGAAATGCATTCTGTCAAGCTTAGTGAACCACTGGATGAAGATCAGAGGACTCATATTTAATCCTTAAAATATGTATCCGAGATTTAACTCCGTGAATGCTTCGCATCTGAATCGGGTTCAATATTTTACCTATGCAGATTTGTCAATTTTGTTGTGTTGTGATTGGTTTGGTTTGATAGATAAAGGTGAAATGTGCATTATTCCTACGCAGATCTCCTGGAAAAAGTGTTGTATTTCTTTTTCATTTCAGTATATTAAGATATTCGCTCCATCAAAATATAAAGAAGGTATTTTTATTTGTCTTTTCCTTCGTATATAAGTTATGGGACCTGGGTCCATTTCCATTATGCATATTGACAAGAATTTGACGCCACAAGAATCAGAGTGGTTATGAATCTTGGGGATGGAATAATGAAGATAATCATTGAGTGAATTGGATTCTAACTTATTAAATAGGGTTGGATATACTGAACAGCATTTGAGTTTGAAGTAGCGGCTGCAATAGCGGACAGAAATGCAGAAAATCATGGCTGGAGCAGGCAGGTTCTACAAGAATGAGCTGCAAAAAACCTATTTTAACCGTGAAATAGCATTGTCTTGGGAGTGGATTTGGGCTTTTACCCCTCCTTTTAGTCAGAACTAGGACTTTACTCTCAGTCACTTGTGTGCACTCTGTTATGAATTAGCACCTACTGTTCTTTAGAGGAACATTCACGCTTTTCCAGCATTTCCTAGCATGGCCAGCTGTGACAGTTTGTTTTCTCCAGTCTCTGCTCTCCATAGTTTCTGTGTATCCATGAAACCACGGTTTTAAATAGTGCAATACAGAAGCATAGAGAGCTGTAGCAGCCATATCAGATGGGATAGCAGGGCCATGTGTTGATTCCGAAAAGAGCTTTATGATCAGAGAAGTTAAGACTTTTTTGGAGGGGTGGGGGCTAATTTTGGGATTTAAATTTTGGTTTAGAAGATGACGGTTGATGCTTCCTAACTTGTAAACTTGTATTTGACTTTTTTATGTTTATTTACATGTGGCCTTTGTTTAAGCACTTATGACTTTTATTGTTAATTATGAGTCTATTTGGATAAATTTCACTACAAATACTTTTAGAAAAAGCTAATATGAGAAGGTTTTTATAAATTAGTTTGTGCCAAGTTAATTTTACTTTACATACAGATCTTAGCTTTTTTTCTCTCCTGAGAATGTTTATAGAGAAATTTATACAACCAGTCTCTCAATGACTTGAATTTTGAGTAATTTTTATCATTTTGGAGAATTTATATGTAGTTTATATTATATAAACCAGACAGAAATTTTCATAATAGCTACTATCCTGCTATAGCACTTTTGAGGCTGGCTGCCACATACCACCATTTGATCTAAAACACTGCCTGAGACCTCTGCACCATTTTCTGCCAAACCTGTTTGTAGTGAAGTGTAACCTTTACTGCCTTGCTTTGTTCTGTCCCTTGTTATTTGTTATTTTCTCTAAAACAGGTCTATCATCTCCTTGTCTTGTGCTAACTTCTAAGTTTTACGCTTGATTTTTTTGTTTTGGTTCTTATTGATAAGAACAGTGGTCATCCAAATATATTGCAAGCATTTAGGATTGGCTTTTACGGTTGGTGGTTTGTTAGTTCCCCTTGCTCCTTCAGGCTTTCTTTCTTTTCATGTTGATTTTAGTTCTCAATGCTGAAAATTCATTTCTATTCTGCTTAGATTGTCTCCTGTCTGATAATTATCCCATCCATTATTCTAATTTTTCTTTTGGCAGGTGGACATCAAGGTTTCACCTGGATCTCATGCTGACGAAGAATCTGGTGAGGTTTATAATTTGCTAAAATAACGACATTTAAGACTTTTCCCGTGGCAAAATTTGACATGATTTAGTCATGTTCATATCTTGTAGATTTGATGGACATTTATTAGATAGAAGGATCTATATAATGTCTATTAAGAGAGAATTTGAACATGACTAGTCCTGTAAATGAGATGATCCATTCCTAGCATCAAGACTTTTCCTCTCTTTTCTTCAACTTTTTAACCTTCTCATTTAGGCCTTTTCCTCTCCGAAACCACTATGCCCGTCAACTTCATGACACTTTTACTTTACCCCTGTACCTCACTGAGAAACAACAGTTTCCTTTGGATTCCTTTCTTCCTACAACATAATAATTCTTGAAATCTTCCTCTTGCAGTCAACAAGCAGTTAAATGATAAAGAAAGAGTTGCTGCTGCCTTGGAGAATCCCAACCTCCGCCAGCTTGTGGATGAGTGCCTCTACTCCAATGAACTGTGAGCAACGAGACATAATACATCAATAACTATTGTACAGGGCATTTACCTCTTATGATGTTATAAAAAGTAGTCCATATGTATGGAAATTAGTTGGATGGTGTGTACCTTTCGAGAGGCTTTATCTCTTCGACTCCCAACTTCTTCACATTGGATGTAGCATGTGATAATGTATGTAGATCAAGTTAGGCATCATCATGTCATACCTTTGTACCTTCCACTACAGAATGTGCTGAAACAGTCTTTTTTATGGGTTGACCCGGTCTTTACCACTCATAGTTCATGCCATGACGTTTAATTTGTTTTGGTGGAAATTAAGCATTATATCTTTTCCGTGACAAAGGATAATTATATTTACAGATATATGTCGCATCATGTTTAATTATTTTAATTGAGTTGGCCGCGTTGTTTTGCTGTCTCTTGCTATTTAATGCCGATGCTTCTCCAAGTGCTGTTTGTCTCGTAAACATTCTGGTACCGCAACCTATGATTTCCTATGTCACATACGTTTGACATATATGGTCAATGCGGTTTCGTCTGCTACAGAAAAATGGATTTTATTTTTCGTGATGTGAGGTTGCTCAATGACAGGTAAGGCACATCCATGATTCACGATAAGGGCACGTTTAGAAACACATTATTAGCCTGTAAACATGGGCTAATAAATTTCGTAGCTTTTGAGGATATCATGTCATCAATTGCTGAGGCGTGAGCCCGATTTTTTCTTCATACTCCTCTTAGCCTCTTGCAACTTAGCTCTTGATACCAATCTTACAGTCAATCATAACACATCACAGGATGTATGTAATGCACTCGATCACTTTGAGGTTACTTCGGTAATTGGAACATTGTGAATTTTGAGATGGAATATCAATGGTGGCGAACGAAACCTTAAACGCATCATATTTGTATTTTTTTACTGAATAAAAAAGTTCAATCAGAATTGGCAACTAATTTCTAGATTATAATTGCACTTTTAAGATCGTAATTTTTCTGAATTCTTCAGACCAAGGTCTGAAGGCAAGACTTGAGTCTGAACCTCCATGATCCAGTCTAACATTTCATTCTCCTTAGACTTGCTTTTCCTATCGTCAACTCGGCAACACAATGTTTGATTTTGAGGATTGAATTCCACCACCCGGAAAAAGTCAAAGCCAACAATTTAAGCAAAACAGAGCATGGATCAAAGCGATATGTATTAATGTATTACTATATTTAATATTTTGCAAACACTAAAGTCACATCAATCAATGAATCAACCCCCATTACGCATAGTGCGGATTGGGACGCATCAATTGAATAATATCCTTCCAGAACTGACTCTCTATTTCCTTTTCAGACGAAAGAATCTCCAACCAAATAAATGTAGAAATCTCCAAAACAATTAATCATCCCACCATTTCCCGAGTACCATAATTCCAGGAACTCAACCAATTTTGGAACCAAACAGAAAATAACAGACCAGAAGTCTAGGTTGATGGAGTTCAGCAGAAGTTTCAGGTTGTCGAAGTCACACCGAATACCGTTTTCATCAGAATATGTAACATCGGAATGTGGCTACGAGAGAATCTCTCAGTCGGTGAGGCTAAGTGGTGAACATGATTTCAGTGAAAAGTACAAGAAAAATAAAAGGGGTGCGGGGCTTCTTGGTAAAGTTTTCTCCTTTGCGAGAATTTCATCTCCCCAGGAAGAGCCTAATAAGGTGGCGGAGAGGGTGGTAAAGAAGGAGAAGAAACGCTCTTCTTGGCTTCCCGATCCAGATAAACGGTGGCCAATTCAGGGATGGTGATATGTGTTTTGTTTCTTTCTGGTTTTTGTGTTTCAAGGATTTGTAATCGAATCTTCTCTGTGTTGTTTCATATTTACTTTTGGGATTCATCTTTGCTTTTCTGTGTCAGTTCGTCTTGTACATGTTAACATTCTGCAGATTCATAATTCAGTGATTATAACAGAGAAATTAGTGAAGGAATATCTGTTATGTTTTGTGGAAATTAGTGTAGTCATCTAAGATTTGAGTTGTCTTGTTAAATTGTTCTGTCATCTGAAGAATATAAGATTACCAATCGGATAATGTTAACTCTTACGATTGCAGTTAAAATATCGGCTTAAATACTTTTTTCTTATTCAATTTCGTAGTTTTTGTCGTGGATAATCTTTATTTTGATAGAATGTTTGAAATAATCATCATTTTTTACTGAATGTTTAAAATGGTCCTCATTTTCGCAATTCGTGTTTTGTTTGGTCTTTCCCTGTGATGCCGTTTAAATTAGTAACAGATTACTGTACAGGTGGCACTGTTTGTACTATGTTGTATTGGAGTGTGTTACATGTACTTCGCAGATGCTAATTAACGTTAACTTTTCAATTTGGGAGAAATTTTGCAATTAGGTCTTGAGTTGGATTGCAGTCGCGCTCTTCCTCGTTGGAGGCGATTTCTTCATCTTCGTCTTTCTTGAGCTCGGATTTAGAGGAAACAGCTAATAATTGTCATTTCATCATTGGATTGTAGTCGCGCTTTTCATCTCAATTTTCCACTTAATCATCATCAACGAGGTAGGTGGGTTTAGGGTTTTCTGGGTTGTTTTTGCTTAGGGTTTTCGTAATTCTATTTTGGGGTTTGTTTATGCTTGGATTGTTGTGATGTTTTGCATGGTTTCTAAATTACCACCCCTGTACAGTAGTAACACCATGATGCAACGTAATACAAACAGTGTCACATGTATAGTGTGCTCCGTTACTGATTTAAACGACGTCACAGAAAATGACCAAATAAAACACGAATTGCGAAAATGAGGACCATTTTAAACATTCGGTAAAAATGAGGACCATTTTACTTCAAGATGAGGATCATCCGCAACAAACACTACAAAAATAGGATAGGATGAAAAAGGTATTTAAACCTAAAATATTTAACTTAAAACATTATTCAATTTCTTGGACTAAAGTTTAATTTTGTCTTTCATGTTTAAAATTGATATTCTTAATTCATATAATTTAAAATAAATATTGAATTTTTCTGTCCAAATATTTCATATTTAAATACATTGAAATAAATATTTATTGATCTGAATATAATGTATTTTTTAATTATATTTGAAATATAAGATTTCTGAAATTACAAATACTAAAAAAGTTGGTTTTAAATTTGAAGACCCAAAATAAACTTATTCCGAATCTTAAAAACTACAAGAATGTATAAATCTAATTTTTTAACTTGAAATTAAATCATGTATGCGTGAGAAAGTCCCTCTGCTCTGCTCTACAAATAGTATGTTCTGAATTTAAACACGCATGTAAAAAACTATTAATGATATGATTTATTTTTGAAAAAATTGTAAAAAAAATATATAAAAAAGTGAGAGCACTTAAAATAACTTTACGTGAGTTTTTTTTTTATCATTTTAAGTGTAAAAGATTACAAAAATAGTAATTAACCACTTTCGTCTCTTTAAGCGGTTTATTACATTGATGTTTGGTACTAAAATATGTCAAATAAGATTTTAACATATAAATAAATTCATGAACTTAATTTTTATTATCAATTTATTATATAAATATACTCTGGTCACATTTTTTTTTAATTTTGAATTGATATGATACTTTTGAATCATACTTTGAAAAGACTTTTTTTTTTCTTCATTTTAGAAATTAATGTAAAAATATGGTATAAATTCAAAGACCAAAATGACATTTTTTTTTCTTTAAAAAAACTACGACCTCTCTCACTTTAGTCTTTGTATACCTTCCTTTTGTCTTTATTTTTAGTTTATTTTTGCGAAATTTACTTACGAAAGTCGATTGATGCTAAACAACACTATTATTTAAAAAAATGAACTTAAGAAATTAAAAGAAAAATACTTTAAAAATTGATATTCAAATTAAATTAGAGTCTATTGTAATACATTCAAATTCAATTAAGCAATCACTTTCTAATCTTGACATTAGGTTAAATATGTTTTTGATTTCTCAAGTTTCAGTGAATTTTGAATTTAGTCTCTTTTTAAAATTTTATATACCAATTTAGTCTTTCATATTTAGAAATGCATGTATTTAGTTCTTTTTACCAAATTTTGTTAACTTTATTTGACATTTTAAATGCATTTTATGATAATATTTAAATTAACATTGAAGCAAAAATGTGTGGAACGGTGTAAATAAGTAAATAATTCAAATACTATCATGAAATACACTTAAAACGTCATATAAACTTCATAAAAATTGGTTAAAATGACTAAATTCACGCATTTTTAAAAAATGAATGACTAAATTGGTCAAAAATTTTGAAGAATTACTAATTTCAAATTTTACTGAAATTTGAGAGACCAAAAACATATTTAACCCTTATAATAATTCTGGGAAAAAAAAAACGAGTAAATAATTACACCTTATCGTTACTATCAAAGTTTATTTTCTAACGCATCCTAGCATCAACACATACGAGGATTGAGCTCCATACCCTCTTCCACAAACAAATTGTATCACTTACATTAACATCTTCAATGAACAATCACAACCTTTGCTAATTTATAGCAAAAAATAAATAGAAACAGTGCAAATATACATAAACAAAAAAGTAGTCGATTTAAAAGCAACCCAAAAACTTCATATAACATCCTAATACCTCTAGTCAATTTCTTCCGTAAACAAAAGGCTGTTTGAATCCTATACAATATAATGTGTTGTGTGTTTCTGTATAAACAAATATTAAATATATTTTTACTTTTTAAGGTAAATTGGAATTAGTTCATTTTTAAAAAAATTTATCTAATTTAGTTCTCTAACTTTATAAATATGTAACTTTAGTTATTTTCATCAAATTTTGTTAATTTTATTTGACATTTCAAAAGTTTTTTTAATGATAGTTTTATTTTATACTATTTGACACATTTCCGCTTTAGTGTAGCTTAAGAACAATTTAAAATATCAAATAAACTAAACAAAATTGGATTAAAATAATTAAATTTATCCATTTTTAAAATTGAAAGACTAGATTAAACCAAAATTTTAAAATTGAAAGACTAAATTAAACCAAAATTTTAACATAAAGTTATTATAATTTTAAAGTAACGAAAGCATTTGTTATCCTGTATCCATGTTATTTATGAACATTCACACATTCCTAACAGAAACTATGCAGAAGATATGAATTGAACTGGGAGGATTTAGGTATATAACTAATAATATAACATTGTTATCATTGAGACCTTGCTTTCGCCCTGGGAATCTAATTTCAGTCTCACTTTTACATTTGACTCAAGAATCAGACAGTGAAACAAATCGGTATCAAAGTCCTTCATGAATAAATCAATTCAAGGAAAATCAATGAAATCAAAGTAGAAAGATAAATTGATGTAATCAAACCTAAATCTGATAAGAGAATAAATGAATGTAGACAAGATACGAACCAGTATACAATGAACGGCACAGAGCAGAGTTTCGAAATTCTGACATTTTCAAGAGAAATTGAAATTCTGTAATAATTTTCGTAAATTTACCAATATTTAACATTCATTTTAAGTACACAATACACTTCAAATTTTTAATAAACTATAATTTTCTACAAAAATAAAAATATTATTGTAAACAAATTTAAATACATTATTTTCTGCAAAGAATGTTTACGAGATGGTTGATAAAATTAAATTATTTTATCAAATGAAAAATGACTTATTATTACATGATAATAAGTTCTAATTAAATTTGTAGATAATTTAAAGAAAGTGGTTTTAAAATATATAACTTTCTTTAAAACGGAAAATTTTTATTTATGTAAGAGTTATTTACAAATACAAATAATAAAAGTAATTACGTGTTTTTAGATTAACAAATAATATTGTTTAATAAAAAAATGTTTTTCAATTCTTCAAATATATAACTAAAATCACACCGTTTTTTTAATCAACATTATTAGTGAAATATATAACTAAAATTAATTAAAAAATAATAAAACCAAGAAAAATAATACACTCCGGTATTAAAGAGCGAAATTTTCTACCCCTTGTACTTTCTGTTTCTTCAAAATCACTTCTATGTTTAAAAATGTTTCCAATTCAAACTAATTTCATACAGCGTATTTCATTTTTATAAATTTAAAATCAATTTATGTTATAAATGTAAAAGGGTGGTATTATTACTTTCATTAAAAGCATATTAAAAAAGATAAAACATTTCACATTTAATTTGAATGCAAAAGGATGGTATCAATTTATAATTTTAAAGCACTATTTTCTTTTTCTAAATAAAAGAGCCTTAAAAGTACTATTTTAAAATTTAAATAGCTAAGAAAACTCTACCTTAAAGAGTACCAAACACCTTTTAATCTTTATATTCAAAATTTATGTAAAAGTGATAATATACCAATTTTTTAATAAATTTAATCACATTTCATTATTTCTTAAAATAATCTGTCAGTTTTTCATTTTCACTTTTGGCTAAATTATAATAAAATAGGAACATAAGAAGCATCTACGAAAACCTTCAAAATCAAAAGCGAAACTAAACCAAAAAAAAAAAGTAATTCGTGTAAAATTGCCATCTACTTACCTTATACTAAGTTAAAAAAGCACAAGTATATACAAATCTAGATCAAGCATTATAATCAGATCAGGGTGGATTCGAACCACCATCCTACCAGAGCATAAGGTCGCCATTAGACGAAATGCTCTGATCGCTCTACCGTTTTGAGCTTACAGATCTATCATTCAATTAAATAATTACAATTATAACTACCAAAAAACTACCCTTCTTAAACAAGACAAACATCCAACACAACTAACTTTCATTATATTCAGAAAATAAGGTCTCAGGTTGAAAAACAAGTTTTACTTTGTGTATAATGTATATAATAAAATATGGCTTTCAGTAATTATACTTTCAAATATGCCAAAAAATTTAGCCAACGACTTGGGTTACTCGGCAAACATTCTACTTCCATGATATAATTTTTTCATAATTCCACTTCTCATTTCAAGAGTAATTTTATTAATATATAAAAAACAGTAATTAAAAAGTAACAACTATTTTTAACATCTCCAAAACAAAAGCTATTTTCGGCAATATTGACGTTAATCGATTGAGGAAGTGAATGCTCGCCTTTAATAGTAATTATGGCACATCATTCAACTGGCTCCAAAATTATAAATATTACTAATTTTAAATAGAATATTCTTTTATTTAATATTGTCGGTCAATAACATTATAATATTTTGATTACACTAGAAAAATATTGATTATGGTGTAAAAAAATTTGAGAATACAAAAGATAGATAATTGGGACATAAATTCCTAAATAATACTAGCAAGAAACATACTTATAACTCTTCAACAAGATAGAAAAACATAAGCCATCCTACGAATTAATCAACACAACGCGCACAAGCACCTTGACAATCAAAAGTTCCGCATTATAAAGATAGCAGATAAATTGATTAGATAACTCATATGTAAGGCAGAAACCAAAAGTTTAATGGCAAACACAGCTGATTTTATCTTTGAAGATAACACAAATTAAGTGCAGTAAGCAGTATCTGAATAAGATTTCTCTAACAAAACTATAAATATATACTATCCATGTTTCATAAATAAACATAACTAACCGTAGTATTAAAATAACTTAATAATAGAATTTTTGAACAGTACTACTGACAACATGAATTAGCCTTTCATGTGTGTAACCAATTGACGATAATACAAATTAAGTGCAGTAAGCAGTATCTTAATAAGTTTTCTCTAACAAATAACTATAAATATATACTACCTAGGTTTCATAAACAAAATAACGGTAGTATTAAAATAACTTAATAATTGAATTTTTGAACAGTACTACTGACAACATGATTTATCAACAATAACAACATCGCAACTCAATTCGGAAAATGAATGCAAACTAAATTAAATTGGAAGAAATATATACTTTCCGTGTAGAGTGCCGAAATCATCTTCACGTTAAAAATACAAGCATAGATCAGAATCTTCTGCAATCCACAAGATAATTTCATCATAATCGCATTCTCCTACCCCGTGATATTTCCCCAGCGGAAGCCATATAGCGTCTTTACTTAATTGAAGACGGATACTTCGATGTTGGCCAGAAGATCTCATTGGCAAAGCTTAACAATGCTACAATCCTCAAATAATTCGCTTTGAAAATAAGCTATTTCTGCATTACAAATATTGACTGCCGAAGCTGAACTTATTACATGTTATCAAATTTACAAGTATATGGTACTAAACCGGCAATACTACATGTGATCAATCTTTATAAGCAGATGTCACCAGATTAACCCACCTCAAGTGAAATAAAACAATAATGAACATTAACAAAATGACAATAGTACTGCTGCGCTATTTCAATAAAGCATTATTTTATTCGATAAGGCAGTAATAAGGAAGAAAGTAATTATTAAATAAGCATGAATCGACGTTTATAGATAAGACAGTAATAATGAGGAAGTAATTATTAAATAGGCATGGATCGACGTTAATAGTATCGAGTACCATCGTTGATTCATGAAAACTGGCTTAATGACTGCTTAAAATAAATAATTCATAATTAAAATACCTTCGAAAACAAAGACCCCGTTTTACCTTTTAGAATGTAACTACTGATGAACTCCACCTAGCATCTTCTGCCTATAAGATTACCAAAAAGCTCAGATTGACATTATTCACATTACCAACCTTTTAAATCAAATTAACGGAAGATGACACAAATTATTCGATCTGTTGACTACTGAACCTGGAACGATGCTGTTTAAATTTTAAAAACAAGTATACGGTTGTTATCTTATCTTTAATTATTTGAATTGAAATATCTAACCTTTTGATTGTAAATTGATAAATAATACCTTTTGGTTGAAGCGAATCCTCTGTTGAATCCCTCTGGTGCAGAGATGTATAACGGAGTGGAGCGACAGAGAAAGGTAATAATAAAAGGCATAACGAAAGAGAGCACAGCACACACCACACGAGGGAGAGATCCCGGGCAACTCCCGTGCGATCTCTCCCGAAACCAACAAAACTTTTTTTATTAACAATTATTTGACCTGCCAAGCAAGCGCACCTGACATGGCAAAGGTCGGATGACAAGATCACTCAGGACTCCCAACCCCAAACGACTCAGCGTTTTGAGGTCATTCATCCCGAAATCTCCTACATCCACATATTTCCACCTGAAAGCTTCACATCATACAATAATTTTACATCTGAGACCAGCAACATATGCAGCCTAGCAAGTAACACTGCTTCTTCAACAATCCAAATCATCCGATACAAGCATCCATACATAACGATCGAAGGAGCATCGGCAAATGGATCCATCAATCTATAGTTGGATCAGCTTTCATTCCATGGATTATCTACCTGCAAAAAACACCTCAAGAGGCTTGGCATATACAAAGACCAAAGGACTCTCCCACGACACAAGCAAGACGAACAAGAAGCGCAAACCTCTATGCATAGATCTATGCCTCCATGCATCGGATCTATGAAAAACGCCGATAATATAAATTGAAGATAACAAATCAAGACGCTAATAACGTAAGACCGAACCTAACCGGAGCATAATCCCAACATGAAGTTGATCGAACCAGGCCGAAACTACCATGGACGTGTAGATCTTGATCAGATCCATCCCGATCCGGTGACGAAAGAAGCATCGGAGGTAAGGAAAAGAATAGATCTGAAATTGCAGAGAGTAGGTATGGCAAAAGAGTTTATGAAGATAAGGCTGAGAAGAAGAGGCGCTGAATGAGAGAAAATAGAGAACCCTAAGGTTTCTTTTATAATGGAATTCTGGGATCGGACGGCTGAGATTGATTGTGTTGACGGTGGGGATTCTGTGACGTGTAATGTTAGGTGCGGCTCATTTATCGGTGGGGCAAAGCTGTTTGTTATCTGTCTCTTTACAATAATAGAGGGGTATTTTTGTAAAAGAAGATCAGCACAATGGCGGTTTGGTGTTTAACCCTACAAGGACGGCAATGACGCGCTGGCTTCCAACTTTTCAAGGTCGCGTGGTCCTTACGCACGATGTGGCCTCAGATTGCGTTATCCTTACGTTCCTACATATATTAAATAATAAATAGTATTTTGTTGACTGACCAGGTCAACAACTTTTTTTATTTGTTTATGAATTAAACTTAAATAAGTTTATAGGTTTTTAATTTATTTTATTTTAAATATTATATTTTTAAAAATGTTTTTTAAACTGTTATCTTAGAAAAATATTAATTATCATTTAATTATATATATTTTTATCATTCATGTATTCTTAATTAGCTTTTATATATATTTATTTTTATTGTGATCTCAAAATATAAATAAAAAATTATAAATATTTTATGAAAGTGACCAAAATTCATTGGTTTTTAAATAATCTTAAAAGAATATTTAAAAGAAATGAAGGGAACACACTTTAATTTTATTTTGAGGATTTAATCAATATTTGTTCATTATCAATACTCAATAAACTTAATAATTTAGTTTGAATGTATGTTATTATCCATTATTGATGTATGTTAAATGAATCTTTCGTACCTTGGGTTAAGCTGAAGCAATTTAGAATATTGATGGATAATAATATGTATTGAGCTGTTTTTTTTTATTTGTGTTGACCAATGTATTATCATATAGGAAAGAAAATTAATTTCCTATTATAACAAAAAATACTAAGAAATAAAAAATATATAAACTGACTTTTTTTATAATATTTATTTCTAATTTTATTTTTAAATAATTTTTTAAACTAAAATAATTATTATATCAATATTATTTTTAAATAAAAGTTTGTTTAACCTTAATATATATTTTTTAATTTATTCCAAAGTTAACTATTTTTTAATTAAAATATTATTTATAAAATAATTATAAACCACTTAAAATAAAATTATAAAAATAATATATATTCAATTTTATAATAATAATAATAATAATAATAGTTTTTTATTTTTTTTATTACAATAGAAAAATAACACTCATGCTGTTTTTATTAGTATAATAATAAAAACAATAAATAAGCGTGTTTTAAAAAAAATCTTAAACTATAACTTTATAATATATTAAATACTCAAAATAAAAATTTAATATATAATGGTAACGGGAATTTATTTAAATATAATAGAGATAAATTATATGTCATTACTTTGCATAAAAAATCATATATTTGTTTGATTAATTATGCAGTTAAAGAAAAGTTAATTTTTCAATATTACTTCATATTTTCTCATTAAATTAATTATAATTATTTTATATTAATTTAATTCGTGGAAGAGTAGAAAAAAAGAAAATCGATTACTACTCTTTTGAATTATTATTTATCATGAGACACATTGATAATTTAAAAATATAAATATTACAATTTTGAAGTTATTTTTATAATCTGTTTGACATTTTCAACTTTTGGTGTTTCCACCTTTATATTATTTTTTTTTCTGTTTTTTATCGGATAGTTTGACACTTTGATATTTAAGTTAAGATTAATTCGAGGATAGATTGTAATCATGTATTATCAATCTTATATGAACATTTTATTTATAGTACTCAAGTTATACTCACATTCGACTGGGTTATAAGCCCACATCAGATTGAATAGATTCAGGTTCACAATGGATTGAGTCGGGTAAAACCCACCTTATGCCTAGTTAAGTTGAGCCCACCTCAAGTTGAGTAGAACCAAACTTACCATTGGTTGAATCGGTTGAGCCCACATGTGGTCAAGTTCACTCGAGTCCACCTGGTCAAGTTTAGTCTAACCTGTCTTTGTCAAGTTGAGTCTGGGCCATCTTGGCTAAATTGAGTCCAATCCATCTCGACCTTAGTTTAGCTGAGTCCACATCAAGCTAAGTTGATTCGCCCAACTTGGATCGAATCATGTTGAACTCACCTTTGGTTGAGTTGAGCCAAACTCACCTTTAATTGAGTTGAGTTGGATGCACATCAAAATGAGTTGAGTTGGATCCATGTTAGGCTAATGTTGAACCAAGTTCAAACATGTCATGTTAGTTAGGTTACAAAAGTCAAACTCAAATAAGATAATGTTGAGTCGGGACAAAACCAAGTTAGTTAAGATTGATATATTCAGATAAGTTGAATTGGACAATGACTTTCTTATTAAGTTCAAATAACTAAAAATATCAATTTATAATTAATAAAAAATATTTGAAATCAACTTGTAATCTAAAATATTATAAATATGAAAAAATATGTAAGAATTTATTAATCTTGAACCAGACTCACTTTAACTCCTATCCTAACTAAGTACGGATTTTGAAGATTTTGTGATATTTTCAATCCAACCATTTGGTAAACCAATAAAGCAAAACTTATTTAGGTGTGGTTGAAATTAACTTATAGACTATAGATTAAATTATACCTCAAAACAAAAGTGTACCAATAATCCTAATATAATTATTAAACAATCCATACGTACGTATTTATCTAAATAAAATAAATTATCTTAAGAAAAATATCTTAACCATATAAAAGTGATGGGTTTATATATTTTTGTCAGCATATAAGGTGCAAGTAAAACCATAATTATAATTCGTGAATCATTTAACTAGAAGCAGTTCCAATTTAACAATTAATAATTTTGATTTAAGCATATAACTATATTAAATGTTAAAAAATCATTATTTACAAGAACCGATCTACATCACCCTAATGGTAGTGAAGAATATCCATAGAAAAGAAAAATATTTGTCATAATGCTAAAAATGTACGTTAAACTTTTTACCTATAGTACTAAATTCCCTCTCTATCTCTTATGCATACACACACTGATAAATATAATTCTATATACGAACTAAAGAAATGTAGAATCTAGAATTTATAACCATGATCAATCGACTATTTCAATCTCCCTCATAAGATCGCGAAATTATTTTTGGCCTCTTTCAAAAGTTGAGTGTATGCTTATTGATTGCATGGGTATCCGACATCCTATGCCTTGAGTGTGCAACCCGTGTAGCATGTAGGGTCTTCAAATGTAAGTGGCACTCTTTGTCCGAAAAGGGTTTGACAATTTCTCCATTGTTCGTTGCTATGCAACATTTTGCTTTATCTCAAAGGTTTAATTTTCAATCCTGCTAGGCTGGACTCAACAATTTTATGCAACTTATGATAGGCTTGAATAGAATTTTTCAATCTGATTCATGAGCGTTTGAATAAGCAACCTTTTAGGGGTTATTGAACAAGGGAACAAAAAAAATCTCGAACTTCCTATGCTCCATCTCAAAGTAGGTCAGAGTTGGAACAAATATAAGTTTGGTATACTACAAAATTTTAATTAACTTTTAAAGTCAACATTTTCAACCTGGGTCAAAAGTTAAATTAAGTCGAGTCATCTTAGACCACAGATTGAGACGAAACTGATCCAGGTCGAAGGTTGTAACAGGCCGTTATAGGATGAAATTTGAGATGGACTGTCTTTGGGCTGAAGATCAAGATAGACTGTCTCGTGCTGAAGGTTGAGACGAGTAATCTAGGGTCAAAGGTAAAGATGGACTGCCTCGCGTTTGTTGGGAATAGTCCAAGTATAAGTCAAAGTACGTTGGATAGAATAAACAAAGTTAAACAATACATAAAAATAAAAACCTATAACACTATTTCCTTAAGATTTTGGGGTAAAAGTGGTATCAAATGCCTTACATGTGTAAGACTAATGTCTCATATATCTAGAATCACAATCTCTACTATGACTATAACCAATGGTTTAGGTTACTGACCACATAACCATAACCAAAAAAAGAGTCACCATATGAAAGAAGAATAATCAAAATCCCACATTGAATAAAATAAACAAACTATATATGAAAAATTATAAGTCGTGACAAACTAACGATGGAAAAGAATTGTCCTAGATATTTTATCCCTTCAAATAGAATTATTTTGTTTATAATTTTTTAATGAGAAACGATAATAGTATATATTTTTGTTTTCATTAAAATAAACTTATACGCATATTAATTAGTTATCAAAGCATGTAAACAAGAGTATATTTATTTAAAGTTTGTACACTTAATTATATTTCAGTAAGATACTACTGAGAAAAAAAATAATGTTTTTAATCCTTAAAATTGAGTGTGTAAAAACAGTTACTCTTTTTTTTTTTCTTCAATAGTGAATTTGAGGTATTAAAATTTATCCATCTAGGTATATTGGGAAGTTTCCAGATTTTTATACTTTTAATATTTCACCCCAACTCATCAAGCTGAATTCTTTAACATTTTTGTTTGAGAACACAAAGGTAAATCAGAATGAGATCATCTGCAACTTGTCTTAGTTCAGTCAAGCCGATCCATGGATGTCTTATTTTATAATTGCAATTTACAAACAAATACAGAAAGCCATGAATTTGAACTCTTTGCATACCAAGAAAGAAAGAAGCATTTAGAATAGAATACATATTCTTCACAGTGATGGACGTGGCGTTTATGAGTTGTTACACAATGAATTGAAATATTCTTTGCATGCAGAAGGCTCAACAGCCTCAACGCGACACGTGAGGGTCTGTGAGAAGGACAAGCGTCCAAAGCACACCACATGTCATGTCATGAAACTGCTTCATGTTTTTTCTGAAGCATGTGAACCAGAGGATTAATAGGATTTGCACTGTTCGAAATTATAGGACTATCACAAGATCCATTCATCTCAAAATAGAAAAAGCAATGCTTCACTCCATCAAAACGGTTTTAACCTATCAACACGTTTCACTCCCACGCTCCCTCTCTTCCAACCTCGGTCGGGAAGCTTCTGCAGTCAGATTCTGCACCAAACCTGATAGTAACAGCAGAGATCATAACATGGACAAGAGTCAGAAACCTAGTGAGGAAACTAAACATGGGTGAGTTCAAACAACATGTTTGATTCTATAACACATCATGAGTCGCATTTTATATGATCTTAGATTAGACGATAAGTGAAAGATAATCACTGGATTCTTGATTATACTGAAATGAGTTAATTATGATGAATATTATGAAGAGATGCGATGTCTCATTCGTTTGGGGAAGGGTACTCTACGAGGTGTGATGAAGAAGGGTTTGGAGGAATTTATGGTGGAAAACAATGCATGCCTAAGACGGATGAGTGCATACATGAAAATCACCCAGGTTTAGTTTTCTTATCATACATGAATGTATAATTTCTTCCTGTGTTTTTTTTCTCTTTTGTCTTAATTATTGGCTTTTTTTTTTTTGGTATGTATATGCATGAAGCTTATGACAGGACGCAGGGAAGTGAGGTGAAGGAGAAGGAAAAAGCGAGGAATCAGCCCAGTGCCAACGCATAATTAGGTTATCTATGAGGAGGGATTTATCCATGTAACATGCTATGATATTGTTGTTGTTCATTTTTACTTTTCTGCTCTGTTTGGATTTTAACTTGGAACCAAAATAGACTGTTGTATTATGTATTGTTGTTATCTTCTTTGTGGTGCACGCATTGATTTTTTCAGTGACTCGGAGCAACATGATTTGTCAGACCATTTTTCCCCCTTCACAAGTATATCATATAAAACAAATCATATAGCTAAATCATATGACCTGTATATATATTATCTTTTTCCTTCTTGCACAACACGGTAGTCTTTTTTCGATGTAAACTGAACTAGGTATCTATTTTTTAAAATTGTTTTCATCGTTCCCTTAATTGACTGAATTAGAGGGGCAGTTGAAAGATTGATAGTGACTGTTTCCTGGAGAGGAATAAAACTAATGAAAATTTTAAAATTACAAAAAATAAATTGAGAAATTAAAGAGGGAGAGAAAAGGTCAAGAATATATTTGAGAGAATAAAGAAATAAATAAGCGGTGCAAATTTGTGGATTTTAATAATGCAGGTAATGCACGTAATGTGTATTATACAGAGAGCGAGATGAATGAGACTCGATCAAATTTGCCCCTGGTATCTAATAAATGGGTTACAAATCTACTCTTTTCATTTCATCGTTCTTTCTGAAACGGAGTTTGATCATAATTTTATCCATATGTCACTCCGCGTTGCTTTGATCCATTCAACGTTGTTTTGTTTGCGTTTTTTTTTTTCATTTACATTAGAAATTGCATATATTCGACTTAAACCTAACACGATTTTTTCAATTTGTGTACTACTTCAATGATAATCAAGAGAAGCTAACAGTGTGATTATATGCCTAAGATTTTTTGGTTCACGCATATGGTTCAAACAACTTGACGACAAGCACCTTTTTAGGGGCCCGAATAGTTGTGCATAAAGCTGTAACAAAGAGGAGACTGCCATCATGTTCGAACGAACATGAGTTTGGAAAGTCACTTTTTCCATTTTCATGCAGTGCTGTTGTAGATAAACAAACTTCCAATATAAACACGAAACTTAGAATAATAATATTAATAAACACCAAAATTAGAAAATTATGAATAAACACGAAACTTAGAAAATTATAAGCTTGAAGACGCGAACATGGTAAATAGTAAATTTGCAAAAAGCTTGTCAAAATACAAGCAGTTAAATAGAATTGTATTCCTATGATTCTTTGCTGCAAATACAGTTTTATTTGAGAATGCCAGGAGTATGAATCAAATATTGATGACGAATGCAACAATTATCATCAAAAATTAAAATTTATTGCATTTTTTTCCTGTCATTTAACATTGAGACGACAAGTCTAACCATCCATTAGCAAGGAAATCAATAGACACGAGCCTTGGGAGGGAATGATTCAACCTCATCATCCAATGTATTCAAATGCACTGGCCTGTAGTCCAACCGGACCTTCTCGTTCTCCCAGTATCTGCAAATGAATGCACACTTAGCTAACATATGAAATTTATTGACAGTTTTTTCCTCAATTCAATAATTGTAAATAGTACAACTGTAATCAAAAGCAGCTCCATGTTAGCCGACTCCACCCACTTAATCTTAATCTTTCAGAATAGCTGGTTAATTGATATTGGATCGATAAATCATCCCTTAATGGTCATGGTGAAAACATTGATCCCTTTCATCTGTATTTCAAGCTGACATAGTTCTTACTTGAAAGGACATGATAGGGTGTTGATCATCTCAGACCTCCATTCTTAACTTAAAGTAGTTAGTTTCTAGACAAATGTCATGCTTCTGGTCAGAGTTAGGGTTCAGTAATACAACCAAAATATCTCCCTCACACCAGTAAGGTTTCCAACTTCTCTAATACAAAATACCAGATTCTTACATATCTAAATTAACTTTCATTGTGTCAAAGATCACTGTTAGAGGCAATAGCAGCTAATTTGCTACCCAAAAAGGGAGCATGCTTAATTAATGACAATATCATCCCAGCACAAGTGAATTAACTTAATGAGCGACTTGGATGCTCCAACGATACACGAGAGCTGAGAGCACTCCAGCTCTTAAGCAACAAAAGGCTCAAAGACCGAAAGAACGTAACTGGTTGAGGATCATTGAAACGGATCTACCCTATTAACATGTTTAACAGCACGATTGCAGCTGCAAACTTGTACCAATCATTTTTATGGGAGCTCTTACGGTTTTAAGATTAGTTATTACATAAAAATGACGGAAGGAGGATTCAATTTCACCAACAAAATATAGCTCAAAACACTTGATACACTTGATCAGTCTCAAATTTGTGTTTTTTAGACAATTAGCACCTACTCAGGCCCAGCTAAACCCAGAAATTTGGTTGGGTCAAAATTGGTTAAATCAAGGCAATGGAAAACAAACATAAAGATGAAGGAGTGTTATCATGTTATCATTTTATTCCTATCTCAACAAACGAAGTACAGGAACAAATATCCCACTTCCATTTCATACTCACTCCCATTCCTTTCCATCAATTCAAATTACCTAAAAGGATCAAGGTTCCCAATAGAAATAAAAAAATCAAGTTCAACTTTACTACTCAAGTGCCAGCTTTTGTAAATAGAAAACCAAATAACTTATGAAACATGACTTACCCCACAGTGTGTTTCATCCAGTTCTCATCATCTCTAACCTGCAGAATCCAACATAATATAGTTAAGTACTATTCATATTGATGGTATGAAATTTGCATGAGTGATAGAAAACTCACCTTGAAGTCTTCACGGGCATGAGCTCCTCTACTCTCTTTCCTAGCTTCAGCAGAGTACATTGTGATGCAAGCATTTATCAAAAGATTTTCCAACTCAATAGTCTCAATCAAGTCGGAGTTCCTGTGAATATGTAGCCAATAGACGTAAAAATTAAACATCCATGAAATATTAGGGTCATTCATCATTTGCTAAAATGGGAATTACCATATCAAACTGCGGTCCTCGACCTTAACATCACGGAAACTCTCCCAAGTTTTATCAATTAATTGACAACCTGCAATGCAGCATATAAGTTCAGATTAAGGAGATAGTTAAGGAACCAACAAAATAAAAAGGATTTGACATGAGGATAAAATATGCATAACAAGAAATGGATTACCTTCTTCTAATGTTTCCTGTGTACGGAACACAGCAGCATTGCTTTGCATCACTCGCTGCATATTCAACCGAATTTTTGAAGTTGGCAATGAACCATTTGAATTTCTCAATTTGTCCAGCCATGCAATTGTTTTCTGACCAGCATCTTTCTCCAAAGGCTTTTGTTTCTCTCCTGCAAAATGGATGACAGATAATATTATAATACTAATTTCAGTGTACACAATTTATTGCCAAACAGAAAAAGAATCTTGCCTGGTCTATGGATTTCTGCAACTCTATTTGCACAAGCTCTACCAAAAACAACAATATCCAGAAGTGAATTTGCACCGAGCCTATTGGCACCATGGACTGATGCACAGGCTGTTTCCCCGGCAGCCATCAATCCAGGAATCACTGCATCTGGATTGTCACCTTTAATGGTAACCACCTGCATAACAAATAGCAGTAATTAGATAATTACTTGGATTCAGCTTAAAATGAAATGAGAATGTTAATATTTTTTGTTGTCAAAACGGAAAGCAAACAATTATTACTAGTGATGCACAAGCTTTTAATCAAATATCGAGTAAGAGAAGAGCTGAATGAAGGACAAAAGAATGGGGATTGGAGAACAGTAAGCATAGAACACTAATTTAAAACAATCAATAGAAGTAAACAATGTTAAAAGCTGCAGTTGATGCTTCGAATGTTAAAAGGAGTCATTCATCACAAGTTAGATGCATTTTCACTGGAATTAGTTCTTCCGAAGTAGCACCAATTTACTCAATGCCCGGGAAATAGTTCCCTTAGTCTAGTCAGAGTCTAAGTGATTAAGGGAGATAAAGCGGGATTGCTCAAGTGAAATTGACTGACTGTACAGTGCTTCAGTTATGGCAGAACATCTCTCTTCCCCTCCCTTTAAATTCAACAATTATAGCATGATTAATTATCCTAGATTTTTCTTCTCTTTTTTCTTACGTTGTATATTTTTTAATCTTTCAATTGGAAGTCCCATTTCAAACTGCGTGCATCACTATACCTCTCCATAATGGTTTGTGGGAATACCGCCCATGTTATAATGTACAGTTGGCAAAACAGGGATGGGTTCCTTTGTAACATCTACACCAGCAAAAATAGCAGCAGTTTCAGAGATTCCAGGAAGTCTCTCCTTGAGCACATCTGGGGGTAAGTGATTCAAGTGGAGATAGATGTGATCTTTCAGGGGTCCTGAAAATAATTTCTAAAAGTTAATACAAGCTTACTTGATAAGAAAAAAAGCATCAAACTATAAATGAGAGGACATGATTTTCATCCAACTAAGATGATTCATTCAATTTTAGGAATTAAAGATAAAATATAACTTGAGATTTGACATAAAAGTTATACATCTTTACCATACATTTTCCTTACGTCTACAAAGTAATAGCAACCAAACTTTGTATAAGTTAATATAAAATTTTGTATAAAGAGACATGGATATTTCAGTATAAGCCAGCATACCTACACCACGACCTTCCCTAATCTCCATTGTCATTGATCTTGAAACTACATCTCTTGATGCAAGATCCTTTGCAGTAGGGGCATATCTTTCCATAAACCGCTCACCCTCACTGTTCCTGAGAATTCCACCTTCACCACGAGAGCCTAAAAGATCCAAAAATTAAAATCAGAAAATGAAAAACACTGCATTCCAATTTCATTGGAGAAGGTGCTTGTAAAGTAAAAACAAAAGCAAGAAGAAGTAGCAAATAAAACTTGAACTGCAGACCTTCTGTTATAAGGCAACCTGCTCCATATATACCAGTAGGGTGAAATTGTACAAACTCCAAATCCTGCAGAATTTATGATAAGTGTGCGAATGAAAAAAGATTCATGCCAAAAGAAATCAAGTTAATATGGAAAAGAAACCCAAAAGAAAAACAAACCTCAAGAGGGATCCCAGCACGTGCAACCATGGCATTGCCATCTCCAGTACATGTGTGTGCTGAGGTTGCAGAAAAGTATGCTCTACCATAACCCTGAAGCATAATATAATATCTCACCTATCCTTCATAAGTGAAATAAAAAAAAAAACTGTTTAACATAAGAAGGCTATGTTACCCCTGTGGCCAAAATTGTGGAGGCTGCTTGGAAACGATGTAGTGTCCCATCCTCCATATTCAAGGCAATTACTCCCTGGCAAGTGCCTACAGATTCAATATAGAAATTAGTTAACTTTATCATCAATCAAAACATACAAATTCTCCCCCACCATTGAATACTAGTTTGATAAAACAATTAGAATTAAAATAGATAACATAATTACAGTCAGTAATTTTGTAATGTGAAGTACTTGAAAAATTTGCTCATCAAGGCCAATGAATGCTAAGACCTTGTTAGATGAATTGGTTGCAAACTAAGTGAAAGCAAGTTGTTTCCACAAACTTACCATCATTATTCATTAAAAGATCCAATGCAAAATATTCCACAAAAAACTGGGTATTATGTCTCATAGCTTGACCATAGAGAGTGTGCAATAAAGCATGCCCAGTTCGATCAGCAGCACATGCACAGCGGTATGCTTGACCTCCTGTATCATAGCAACAGAAGGATACCAATATCAAGTCTCTTCCCAAAAAAAAAAAGAAAAAGAAAAAAGACTGAGTCTACCCTAAATTCGGGAAATACCTTTTCCGTAGTTTAAGCTTTGACCACCAAATGCACGCTGATATATTTTTCCATCCTCAGTTCGGGAAAATGGTAAACCATAGTTCTCTAGCTCGATGACTGCTTTTGGCGCTTCCCTGCACATATACTGTATGGCATCCTGATCACCTGTAGGCCACAGAGCTTGCATTAATTAAGAAACAAGGGAAAAATCATACTATTAAACAGAAAAATGTCGAATTTATTTTCACATTTAGGTAAACAGGCACGGGCTTATCTTATTCATTAGAGTTAGACCGACAATAAGGCAATGTAATTTATAAATGTTTTTGGCACACAGGGATGTAAAATTTCAAAGATCGAGTTAGTTTGTACCTAGCCAATCACTTCCCTTGACAGTGTCATACATGTGCCACCTCCAGTCATCTTCTGTCATGTTTCCCAAAGCAGCATTTATACCACCCTATACAGAATTTTATTCTCAAGAATTAGTGTTGCCAGCATATTCAGGGTGGGGGGGCTTGATATGATGATAGTTTCGACAAAATATACTTTGGTGCATCACCCAATACTTCTTATGTCATGATTTGTAACTAATTGTACAAGCACACCAGAACAAGATGCCAGGGGGACAATCTCAAAATGATTCTTTAAAAGCACACAACGGCAGAGGAATAGTTAAATCATCATCCATCATTGAAACGAACAAAACAACATATTATATCACAAGAAGAATGAATTCTGAAGAAGGGAAGCGGTAACAGTATCAAAGTGACCCAAGACTCTATTTAGGGGACAATTAAGTTACATCACGAGAAATACCTAAAATTGACATCACAACCAAAGGAAGCTACTATCTCTCTCAACTAGTATCCACATAGAGCCATTAATATTTTTTTTTTTCATAAATAAACTTCAATGGGACAACTTCTACACATGGATACTAGTTACACTAAAGTACAAAAGCCAAAAGACCCAATAACGAAAACACAAAGAGAACAGATAGTCACAATACCGGTACAACTAATCAACAAGCGAAAAAGATGTTAGCAAAGCCCTCATACCTGAGCTGCAACCGTATGAGAACGAGTGGGGAAGAGCTTGGTGATACAAGCAGTCTTGAACCCATGTTCTGAAAGTCCAATAGCAGCTCTCAATCCCGCGCCACCAGCACCTACCACAACAGCATCATAAGTATGATCCACCACGGTGTACGAGGAGTTAACCCCACTCTGCACAGCACGGAAAAAGGATTCAGGTTCAGTGAAACATCATTTGCATGTAAAAGATCCAGTCTAAGAGATACACAAGGTAAAAATGAAAGGAAATAAATTGAAGTAAAAGAACACGCAAAGTGATTGAACGTGCACGGAGTTAAAAGTATAAACGAGAAAAACGAAGAATGGTAAGATCGTCAAGAAAGAGAGAGTCTCTCATACGGAGAAGAGTCTAGAAAGGTGAGATCCGAGAGGGTGATTAGAGGTGGATCTGGTGGTGGAAGCAGCTCCACGAAGCCCCCGAGCGATGCACCGCCACATTTCCGCCGCACACTCTACTTCTCCGGCTGAGTTGATGTTGTCTCCGATTGAAAACGGTAGATTCCGGCTCTCTTTTTGTGCGTGTGTCTCCCACCTTACTCTTCTTTTCTCTGCTTTCGTTCCCTCACGCCGTCACAAAGAGAAAGTGAACGACGCTCCAATGGCGAACACGTGGTGCACACACTTGCATTGGAGATATTTAATTCGATTTCATTCAGTGGTAATCACATCATTACACTACAATTTTACTACTAACGGTATACTTTGTATTATAAGTAGGATTTTACTACCAATTTTACTCCCAATTTAATAAAACTTTAATAATTAAAATTATTTTTAAGATTAATTAAATGTTTTGATCCTTTAATTTTAAACCTACTTCACAAAAGCGCACGATTTCTTCTTAATCGGATGTTTATTTTAATTTTGTGTGACATAAAATGTTAAATACGTATTAAATAATCTACACAGAAATTCACTTGTTAAAAGAGATTTTAACCAAATTTTTTAAGTCTTACAATTAACATCACACTATTGTTACTATTTTCATACTCCATATTTATTGTGATAAGAATCTGTTGTTACTTCCTAAACTTTGGCCCAAGTATAATATTTTTTAATTATCCAGAATAATGTTTAGGGACACAGGCCCAAATCCGATAAAAGAATTAGGGTTAGGGTTCCTTCTTTTTTATTTGGTAACTTTAAGAACATTAACCCAACCAGATTGGTCAGTAAATTGGAGTTACGATAATTAATGTTAAATCCAATATTCATCTAATAAAAAATGTCATCATACACGCAAATGTTTTTCTGCACGAGCATGTTGTGATAAATAGATAGCATGTTTTTATTACTGGCTTGGTAATAAAAAAATACACTTAAACTTAAATTTCACGGTGAAGAAAAATAACACATCAACAATCAGCAAAAGGTTGAAGATAGTAAGCTTAATTCTTATGATACAAATGATTCACTTTTGATATATCCTAATGTTGTACTCATCACCTCAATATTTGTTTCAAAATTTATTCATGACCAGGTAAATTCAATAACATAGTCTAAAAAGCACTTCACTTTTGCTATTATTTAAAGTTTTTTAAAATATTTTTTAGGTTTTTTAAATGGTAATTAACTATTTGCCCACTTTGACATGGAACATGGTATTTTTTTGAGGTAAGGAAAAAAAAAGGAAAAAATGTTACCTAAACTACTTCCCAGTTATATCATTATTTTTTTCGCAAAATAACAAATCTCCGAAGAATCCAACGACTAAACATTTTTTCTTTGAAGAAATGTAATCAAATAGGTAAAACCACCAATACAATGCTCAATCCACCACATCCAAGGACTAAAATTGATGTTAAAAATGGCAAAACAGAAGACGAAAATGAAATGGACTGGATCCAATGTTTTAACGGGTTTGGGCCGAGAAAAAGGAAGGGCCTATCAAAAGCCCATTTTTATAGTGTACTCATTTTGATTAATAGAGAAAAAAAGAGAGAAAATTGTTATTTGATGATGATTGATAGCACGCTTGGGGAGAAGTATTTTTCTGCAAAAATAAAAAAGTGTTTTAAAAGATAATGAAATTAACACTTTAAACTCTTAAATAAGTTAATCAAAACTAATTTTTATCTGCACCAACTATTTTGGAGCTACATATATACATATGTAGGTATGATCAAAGAAAACAAGATAAATAGGAACAAGTAGAGTAAAAATAAGAGTTATTTAATTTAATGGAATCAGATTAAAAATATAAAAAAAAATGTTACAAACTATTAGAATTGTTTTACAAAAAAAAATATTATTTTTACAGTTATTAAAGAACAAAAAAAGTAAAATAACAAGACATTAAGTGATTTTGATAATTAAAAAAATGGATTAAATCAACTGTTTTGATAACTTGACATAAAATATAATCGTAACTGTGGAGAGGTTTTTTTATCGTAACAGACGTTGAACTATCAAAATATATATTGATTTTAAGTATTGGGATGCTGTTCAATTTTAGGTATCGGCGATTATTTTCCCATTTTGTTGGGACCAGTGTTTGCTTTAATTATTGAACCGAAGGAAACAACAGCACAACGCTTATCCGATTATGCCCTGCATTATGGACCTTCGTGGTGGGAACAGTGGAATCACCTTTAGATAATGCTAATTCTTAATTAATCAAATACAATCAAATAATCGGCCAACAGAAAATAACTAACTTGCAAAAAAACATATATATATGAAACTTCGTAGTGGTGTATCTGTAATTTGATTCGTTATCGATCCCCGGGACCAGGAGAGGTTGGATTTGTCGGTGAGGCAAATATTTGTTTTGATTTGGATCCAAGCAATGGTTGTTTTCTCGGTTGCATAATTATTGATGCTCATGCCCATGTTCCTGTTGTTAGGCTCCATATTTTTCGAAACCTCATTATAATACAAATACTCTCAACCTTTTTTCTGCACTTCATAACTGTTGTTCAGCCTCAAACTTAGACGCACGAAACAGCCAATTTTTGGCTTTTTATATGTGTATAGTTGAAGAAGACGGTTGGTACGTAGTGTCCTTAGTCCCAACCCTTCTAAACTTTTTTCTGTGACTCTCCGTAATATTAACGTGCAGTTCCGTAGGCCACTGCTTCTGAAAAGATACATCACTGCGATCAGAAAGCGAAACTTAACCTAACAACAATCACGCTAAATGCCAAACATAACCCTCTCATTTACCACTATTTACGATTAAGGCATGGAGGGTAAATTTTTTAATTTTCTAATAATAATTAATAGTTGAAGAAAAAACTCAAGAAATAGGAGACATTCCGAATGCTGGTGAATGGAAGAGCCTGGAGTGGGTCCTTCACCAATTACTCTTTCCATGTCCTCTCAATTCACCACGTTACACCAAACTCAACAAATCGTGCATGCTTTCTCACACACACGCACACACACCTCTTGCATAAAGAACCGATTCACATCTTATTTTGGTTCTGGTTTATGATTCGTTGCAGTACTCAACATTTATAGCCACTACACACCCAACAACAAATGAATCTGCCTCCCAGATTGCGAACCTCTCCTTCTTTGACCCAACACAAGGAAAAAAAAAATGATAAAGTATTACACATAGCGTATGTGAAACCAATAAAAGAAACAACTCCCGGCATTAATGCGTGGTATCTTTCTGGTTTGAAAATTATTTTAAAAGAGCAATTTGCAAGGCGTGTGTGAAGATAGAATAATGTGATAAACAACGTTGGATTGAAAGGTGAACAACATATTCCATAATTGTGTCCTGCACGGGGTGATGTTGGGGACGTACGAAATGCGTTGGCGTAAAGGAAAGCAACAGAACGTAATATGGATGGATTTTTACAGAAAAGATAATCGGGATTATATATATTATATATATAGTAAGAAAAGGTGGTAGATTACAATAGTGGGAAAAAAAGAAAAAAAAAAGAATAAATATTGAGTGGTGGTGGGGGAATATATAAAATGTACAATGTGAGTGAGTGGGTAGTAAAAATCTAGTACAGGCTAGAGAGGGGAAGGAGAAGAGAAGAGAAGAGAAAAGAGAAGGGAAGAAGTGGTCCTAATCCCTGTCTTTGTACAATTGTACTTAATATTTGTCTTCCCTTCCTACGCCACAGAGAAAGTAGGAACTCTTTTAATCTCATGAAACCAAACCAAACCAAACCAAACTCTACCAAACTCTTGTTCACGTAGTTGAGATTGAATTTTGGATGGGCTAGGTTGGTTGGAGTTACTTTTTTTTTTTATATTGGGTGGTGAACTAAGTAAGTTATGGCTCAAATGAGGGAATGGGCTTGGACTCTAATGGGTAGGCCCTTTGGGAAGTCCACGAAAGGGTAGGCAAAAGCCTGATCTGTTTCGGCCAATTCCCAGTGGTAGTTGAGGATGAGATGATGGATGAAAACCGCCATTTCAAGCTTCGCTAACTCCGATCCCGCGCACAGCCGTGAACCTCCTCCGAACGGCAGAAAGTTATTGTTTGCCGCGTTCTTGCTTGGACAACTCCCACCACGACCGCCATTGTTCTGCACCACCAACATCAATCAATACAATATCCAGTTGCCAACACGAATCATGCGAAAAACGAAAAACCACATTAATAAATCCGAGGAAAAATAATTGTTATCCTGAATTTTATTTTATTTAATTTTTATTTCGGTTGAATGAATGAATGAATGAATTGAGATGAGAAAAGGGAGGAAGGAGCAGGTTGTGAAAAGGAAAAGCAGAGATGCACGTGCAGGTATGGGGCCCAGTTCCACATGGGCATTAATGATCTGGAACCTCAGGACCTGGCCACACGTTCACAAAACACCCATGCTCATCATCATCCATCGCATCCATCGGGACCCACCTCCGTACTGTTCACAACATCCCCTTCGCCGATCATGACACTTCATCATCTCAATTCTCAACCCACCATCACCTTCCTGTTACCCTTAACTTAAAGGATGCAGATGGATGGATGAATACATGCATGCTGCATGGATGGACCCACTTCATCATTTCTTACCCCCCTAAGCATCACCATAACTCAAAAATAACCCCCACGCTGCCTACCCATAAAACTACCATATCTATATCTATATCTAGTATGTCCTACGTTTTCTTCTTTACAAATCATCGTATGCATTAATTATTTAATCAATTAATTAATTAATTAATAATCCTAATCTTGACCTTCCCTTAGGGGGGACTACCGTAGGTGATTAGGTTACAACTTTAGAAGCATGTGCTTTGGCGATGAGTAATGGGAATTGGGAAGGAGGTGGTGATTAATTAGCTATGAAGTATAGGGTATATATAGGTAGTTAAGTGTTCGGGGTTTGGAGGAAGTCAACTAGAATGATCTAAGGGATGACATGAAATGAAGCCTTATTTTCTTTTTCTATTTTGTCAAACCGTACAACCTCTGTACGTTATGTTGGGTCCGATTCAGAAGCGCCCAACGTAAAAACCTGTTTCTGTTCTGGAAAGGAAGATAACTCACCCAGCTAATTGGGCTACGACTAGAAAACCACATGCAACTATTACGGGGTCACATTTTGGGCAAAATCCCCACCCCCAACTTCAACTAAATTTTGTTCTCACCCCACCAAAAAAAAAAAAAAAAAAAAAAATGGCCAGGGAAGCCAGGGGTGCAATGGGGCGACCACCCCAAGGCCCGTTTTAAATTTTTTGGTCACTTTTTTTTTTTTTTTTTTTTTTCTTT
>Ga0099822_1000670_pt1 | contig 34446 bp, 12 predicted proteins | sample CowpeawhiteBW_FD_76839 | JGI IMG/M metagenome (GOLD analysis project Ga0099822, IMG submission 76839) | Root nodule microbial communities of legume samples collected from California USA - Cow pea white BW | ecosystem: Host-associated > Plants > Roots > Nodule | place: USA: California | collected... | reverse complement strand
TATATATATATATATATATATATATATATAAGAAAGAAAGAGAGGCGTGTGGAGAGAGAGTGTAGATATCTGTGGTGGGTGTATCATAAAAAAAAAAAAAAAAAAAAAATAATATAAATATATATAAAAAATATATATATATATATATATATATATATATATATATATATATATATATACGAAGTATATTCAACTGAATTATATTTTCCAGCGTTGATTACTTTTTGTTAGGTTAAAGAAAATTTATTCTATGGTTTTGCCGGGACAGAAAAAAAAAAATAGCCTGAACGCGTCATGACCATTTCTTTCAGCTATGAACCATAAGAGTAGTTTCATTATATATATATATATATATATATATATATATATATTCTTTTATGCCATTGATTTTCTCAGTTTGATTCGCTAAGCTTACGAGTCACGGAATAGAGGGGAGGCCTTTTATACCCTAGTTCCTTAACAATCATAAACAGCGTACTTACGAAAAGAATATAGAGAAGGAGACATTTGGTGTAGAGCATTCTATTTTTGATAATTTTTATTCAGTTTATCCTTTTCTTTTTCTCACATGATTCGAAAGCATGCAGATGGAAAATGTGATCAAAGAGTTGACTCGGGAACGTGATCTCTTTCAATCTTCTGCTCAAAATAAGCTCCAGTCTGCTGAAAAAGATCAACCTATAAGAGTAGGCAAAGATTCAGCCTCGGGATTGTCAGGAGCTAATAATTTCCTTCGCAGGATGGACAGCGCATCTGAGAATCTTGACATAACAACATCTAGTTTACAGCATACTGGAAATTCTGATGACGACTTTCTTTTGGATGGCAATTCTCCAACGTTTGTTGGGCCTGATCCGTGTCAGGGTTGGGAGGAGATGGCCAGCAGAGCTGCTGCACCTGAAGATGACTGCAAGGAAGTTCCATGTATTGAAGTAAAAGAAGTGGAAATAGACCACAAAATAGATGCTAAATCATCCTCAGGGAATGAGCATTGCGAGTTAAATCCTGCTGTCGTAGATAATACCAACAACCTTATTGTGGACCTCCTAAAGGAATCCAATGCGTCTTCTACTCAAATAGATAAGGTGGATCAGGAATCTTCAAAACATCCTCACATAAGTAATTTGCAGCAGAAACCTGCCACACCTCAACTCAAGGAGCCGGAAAAGGTATCCCGCACATTGCCAACTGAGGTTGAAAGGAGTAACTCTAATAGTTCGGTTTGCTATGAGGACAAGCTACCCAAATCAAAGTTACAAGCCATAGAAAGAAATTCTTCCCGAGAAAGATCTTTAAGTCAAGAGATGAATACTTCAGTTGAAGACGTAGAATCCCTTTGGGATTCTGATGTGGAGGATACTGCCAGCATCCTAAATTTTGTTGTAGGGATGAACGAAATGGCTAGGCAAAAGTCGCTGGACGAGGACATGGATGATATTATGGTAAGCAGCAGATGCAACCACTAACACATACTCTAATGCTGTCTGTCCATTTTGCTACTACTCCAATAATTCTAAATTTTATTTATTTATCAGGTACGAGCAAGAACATCTGGAACCGATAAACGTGTGAACAGAGTCAGAGGTGTCAGTTTCAGCGGAACTCCGGGGCCTTGGAATTTTGAGACGCAGCTAAGAGATACGATTCAACTTTGGGTTGCATGTAATATACCCTTGGTACATAGATCCTACTTTTTTCTTCTCATCAAAGGCGAAATTTCGGATGCAGTGTACTTTGATGTAGAACTCAGACGTTTGTCTTTCCTAAAGGACACGTTTTTTAACGCAACAAACAGTACAGCACATGGTTCGGATGTCACACCTAATTCAAGGTAAAATCTTTTTGTTTGATGAATAGAGTTTAAACATGCAATTCGCATTTATCTTTGCCAATATGATCAATCAGATAGGTTGATTCTCATATTGATCATCCCATGTGAAACTTTACATGAATAGTACTGTAAAAATATTAATTTTTTTCCTTTTTACTGAGCAGTTTGATGGCACTGAATCGTGAGAGGAAAATGCTAAGCAAGCAAGTGCATAAGAAGTTTTCGTGGAAGGAAAGAAACGAACTTTACGTGAAGTGGGGTGTGGACTTGAAATCTAAGCACAGAAGTGTACAGTTGGCATGGTGCTTATGGACGAATACAAAAGACTTGAACCACGTAAGGGAAAGTGCTGCACTTGTTGCGAAGCTGGTTGGTTTTATAAACTCGGGTGATGCCTCAAGGAAAATATTTGGATTAAGCTTCTTATCCCGCTGGAAGCCCTAGAAATCCCATACTCCCAATCATCTCAATTTTTTCTTTCCCTCTTCCCACTCACATCTGACAAAACCATGAATAGTGGGATACCAAAAAAAAAGAAACATCATTTGTAAGAAATCCCGATGATACCTCCTTCAGCAAAAGAAATTGAAATGATACCAATAATATTTATGGAAAAAAGAAAAATGAAAAATGAGACCAGTGATAACATGGAAAGAGGTGAAAAATCATTTGTAAAAAGTTTATAATTTTTTGTAGTTACATAAGTTGTTATTTAATGTTAATGTATAAATATGGAATAATTCTACAAAAATTATAAAATATTTCTATTCATCTTTTTTACCAAATAAAAAGAAAGTTTTTCAAAATTATAGCCAACTCTCTACTCTTTACCGGCATCCGAATAACACTCAGAGAAGTTTCTTTCTTATTAGAGGATACAATATCTTGTTGTTCTATCAATCCCGTAGATTAAATCATAATGGAATCGTGACATTTAAAGTATTATGTTTTTAACTAGAAAAAAAATTACATTTTAACTAATCTTAACTAACAATTATAAATTTTGGCATAATAATAGTGTTTGAACCTATGATGCACCGATACTTCAACTTGGATTATGTATCCGTATCTGACACGTATTGTGTTTGATACTTTAGGATACTTTAACGATACCTTATCAATAAAGTATTTAATTTATAAAGTAGTAGTACATTACAATAAAATCTTTGAATAATGACCAATTTTAGTAACAAAAAATAATTGGTCAATATATAATGACTAAATTAACAACTAAAATAGTTCCAAAAAATTATAATCGATCTCTAAATTGATAATTAAAATAGTTTCAATAATGAATTGATTTTTAAATTGGTTACTAACATTAGCTACAAGGTTTTGACTACCAAAATAATTGGTCTCTAATTAGAAAAGTTGGATTCACACGTTAACAATCTTATTATTTATTATGTTTTGTAAGAATTATTGTACATTTGTCATGATTTATATATCACGTATCTATCACGTATCATATCCTATTATTTTAAAATTAAATATATCGACGTATCAGATACGTGTCATATCCGATATATATATATATAGTATTTGTGCATCATAGGTTTGAATCAATAATTTCACTTTCTTTGTTTTGTCAATAGGTTTTATAACCAATATTATCCTAAAGTTAGTGCATGTTTGGTTTTATTTGGAAACACTTAAAATAAATTTCTAAAATCAATTCATGTTAATAATTTGTTTGGAGGTATCCAAAATCAATTGTAGATGAAAAATTCACATAAAAAAGAAACAACTCTTTCTAGTTTTTCCATCAATCAAAATTAATTTTCCCATATCAAATAGAATCAATTTTTTTTAAAGTGTTTTCATGAAGTCTATTTGAGTTGTCTTCCATTCTTCAATGAGATTATTTACTAATTATTGAAATATTAGTTTTCACCACTTCTAGCTAGAAATAACACTGTGTAAAGTCGTATCTTCCTTCTTTAATATTATAATACACGCTAAATATAAATTTTTCATCGGATAACTAAAACACGAACTTGTCGATATCTTATAAGATAACATTTCATTCAAATTCATGATACTAAAACCACATATTAATTTGAAAATAACATTAAATAAGAAAAAAATTTCAATTAAACATTTGTAAAAGTACAATAAATATATAGAGATATAAAAATAAGTTATAACCGTCAGCCAACCAAAATTAAGTTCACTTTAATTTATAAGAGGTAAACCGATTTGAGCCGAATTGAAGATAACTTGACCCATGATTCATTAAAAGTAATTTTTTATTAGTTTTTTTTATAATTAACAATCATTTTTCAACAAATGCATAAGTGTATAGTAGTATCAACCAGTGCCGTATCCACAATTCAATAAGTATATTCATAGTTAGTTTTTGGATTTTTTTTGATTTTGATAAAGAATACATGTAAATATAAATAGTGGTAATTATATAGATTGTGTGAAGTAGAGACTATGATTATATTTCATCTCATATTCTTTTACTGTACCACTACTATCTTATCTACTCAATATGTAAATCGTTCAATGTCCTCGAAGTACTTTTTTCATGTAGATCTAGGCCCATTTTTGCGGCCTATAATCTAAGGACTAATCCAGTACGATTTCTCCACTTCTACTTGAATGAATCCTTATTTTACGGTTCAAGATTATTTCATTTAGTACACCCTCTAGATCTTGTGGAAACCTCTAGCAAGAATGTGATGGTTTGATTGGACCTTAGTTTGAGACTAGTCTTCTAACTCAATACAAACCAGTAAAATAAGATGAGTTGTCAATTCACCATTAAGCACAAATCAAATCACAAACTACTGAATGAAAACATAGATAAATACCCAATAAATGGGAGTATAGAGAATTAGAGTTAATTACATCAAACCTGAACACGAGTTGTCAATTCACCATTAAACATAAATCAAATCACAAACTATTGAATGAAAACATAGATAAATACCCCCCAATAAGTAGGAGTAAAGAGAATAAGAGTTAATTACATCAAACCTGAATATAAGAGAGTTCAACTACTCGTAGAATATTACAATACAACTTCAACAACATCTAGACATAGGATTTACATAATTTACAATAAGAGTATCTCTTTCGTGTCTCACATATATACCATTTTATACTCTATTGCTACATTTCTAATTTCCCACTCAGTGCCTAGAACCAGGAAATGAGGTATTTATTCATAATAGAAATTTTTTGACAGTGTTCAACCGTTCTTTTGGTGCTCATCCACATGGCTTTCTTCACAGTTGAGTTTCTTTCTTAGCTCAATCTCTTGTCCTGGTGCTTAGCACTTGACTATTCCTTTTTGGGAAGTTTTTCTTGGTTGCTTATTCTTATGGATTAGTGCTCCAGATTTCCTTGTAAAGAAGATTTTCTCATGTGGCTTAACTTCAATTTGTTGTGCTCAGTCAAAAAGTCAAAATATGTTGTCTTGTCTTTTTTACTTCCATGACTCAGCGTTAATGCCTGTGACTCATCTTCATACTTGATATTTTCTCTCATATTCACTACAAAACAGCAAAATATCATTACAATTCATAAAACTCAATTTTCCAATACCTCATTTTGTATCTTGAGTTAAGGAGGATTGTTTTAGAGAATCATTTGATACATGATAAGTGTCAATTTCAAATAAAAAATTTACTTTTCTTAGATAATTTGATTTTTTTAAAATATTATAATGATATTCAATAATGTTTACATAGTTTAGATGTTTAATTTATTTGTTTGTTAAATTATATAATTCATATTTTAGTTCTCAACTATGTTTATAATAATATTTAGTAAAATAGGTTACACTTTGACTATTTTTAGGAAAGTTAGATCAATAATCCATCGATTCAGTAGATTACAAAATTTGTTATTCAAATAATTGAACATATATTTTTTTAACTCCATATAAATTGGGTTGTCTGACTTTAGCAAATATAACTATTTATGTTTAATCCACTTTAACTCTAGTAATAAGGACCTCCTAATATAACAACTATACTTATTTATTGTGTTCACAATTAAAATGGGTTGATTGATCCATGAATTGAATACGATGCTGGCTACCCTCTACACCCATATATTTATGATACAAGTCTCCAAGAACCAACGCCCTCTCTTTGGTGGGTGAACCATGAAGTCCCTTCCTTTATAATTAGTGCCATCATTTATGATTTAAAATATTGTGACTCATTGATTTCAGGAATTTTCCATACATAATTAGAATGAGACATTTGCTAGAGGAATTAATTTAATTTAAATTATATTATTATTTTTATTATTAGTCATGATGTGCAAATTTATTAAAATTTAAAAAATAAAATAAAATAGATTATTTATCAAATAATTTCACATAGATGTAAATAAGTGTAAATAAAATATTTGTCTCCCATCCCTCCCCCAAATTTACGCATATATTTTAGATATAGGTAAGATTATTTTCCTCACAATACACTAATTTTGTTTTTATTTAAGTTGAATGTAAAGAAAATCAATCAATTGTATTAAATTTTACTGATTCTTTAATTTTTTAAAAATTAGTCTAACCAAATGTCAGATATTAATTAAAAGGAAAATAATATTTTAACCCACTTTTTTTTATCCATTTTTAACTTATTACTTTAATCACCATTAGATCATCTTTTTTTACTTTTTTTAGTGATACGATGTGATGATCTAATGGTGATTGAAGTGGTAGGTTAAAAGTGAGTCAAAAAAGTAGATTAAAGTATCATTGTCCTAATTAAAATTAGAAGTAAAAATAATTACAAATATATTCATATTTAATAGAGAAGAAGTGTGTTTCTTTGGTTTATAAAAGATATGTGGTCCAAACATTTTGAAGACAAAAATATGTCTGCTCATGGAATTGTATCGACTGCACTATAAATGCAGTTTTATTTGTCTGTGTCTTCATCTCTCTTATATTTGGAGGATACAGTAATAAAGTCAACTCACCAACTTCTCACAAAACCATACTCATTTCCTTTATTGAAAAAGGAGGGTTCAAATTATTTATAAGGGTTAAATATGTTTTTCTCTCCTAATTTTCAGCGAAATTTAGAATTAGTTCTTTATTAAAAATTTTGACCAATTTAGTCTTTTATCTTTAAAAATGCGTGAATTTAGTCCTTTTAACCAAATTTTGTTAAATTTATCTGACGTTTCAAGCACATTTCATGATAGTATTTAAATTATTTATACCGTTTAACACATTTTTGCTTCAACGTTAACTCAAATATTATCATAAAATGCGTTTAAAATGTCAAATAAACTTTATAAAATTTGTTAAAATGGACTAAATCCATGCATTTCTAGAGATGAATGACTAAAATGGTATAAAGTTTCGAAGAGAGACTAATTCCAAAATTTACTAAAACTTGAGGGATCAAAAACATATTTAACCCTATTTATAACTTAAATTTGAACTACTCAAACTATCATCATTTAAAAAACAGTTTTGTGCATTAAATGATAATATATCATATAACAAATGTAACCCTAAAAATGTTGAATGGTTAGTTAGTATTTGAAATTACTCTTGTGTTGTTGATCTTTAAAGTGAGTGTGATGTTGTACCTTTTTTAATTACACATTACTGAAGAAAACTACCAAAAAAAGGTTTCATAGCAAAGTGAGGTTCATCATTTCTCCTGAAATGAATGAACAATGGATAATGTAATATATTCATTCACTTAACGATCTTTATGAAGAGATACCTTTCTCTTTTTCTCTCTCTCCTTTTGTTTATTCACTGTTCCAATTACGAGCATAATAAAAAAATTTTGGTCTGCATATTACGGATCACGCGCTTCTTCCACCTATCTTCATCAATTTCATATTTCCATCTTCACGTACGTGTTTAATCGGATAGTACTTACTTTTATTTAAATGTGTCAGTTTGATATTCATTTTTAAAAGGATGTAAATTAAGTTTAAACTTTTAAAAAAATGTCTTAATTAAGTCATTTTCAATAAAAAATTATTAACACTGATATTGATATTTAAAATAACTTACAAAATTATATATTGATATTTATATCAAGATATCAAGATTTAGTGGTAAAAGTCATTAAGTTAACGGTAATTTTTTGTCTAAAGGGGACTTAATTAAGACACTTGTTCAAAAGTTAAGACTAGATTGATACATTTTTAAAAGTGGGTACCAAACTAACACATTTGAACGAAAATGAGTACCATCCACTAATTAAACATTTTATATTCAATAATGTAAAATTATAATTTACATTTACATATACGATGAGATAAAGTAAGTTTAAGTGACAATAATTACAAATGATAAGAAAACATAAGTAAAATACAAAATTTTGTAAACCCTAATTTACACTTTACTAAACTCAGTCTCTTTAGATAAAGTTTATGCTTTAAATCTTGTTGATGAAGAATACAATTAGGAGGAAAACCTCAAGTTTTCTCGAAGAATATTACTCAACAACAATTAGATTCTTCGCATTAATGACATTATCTAAAAAATTGTTTTATAATTTCATTTAAGAAAATAAGAAACATAGTATATAATCCTTCACACGGAAGCTAATAAAACCCTATACCTCCTACCAAGTCATTCCTTCATTCATGATATTGAATGTTAATTCATATCTTCACGAAACCATTTCTATTTTGGTACTCTACATTACCATTCGTAATATTAAATTTTATTCACATCACAACTACTCGTGCCTATAATCAACCAGTTTCTAGTTTTAAATTAATGCATGTATCTGAATATAAATTAGTGTATTATATTTAGTGTGATGCATTTATCACATTATCCAATAACCGGTCGTATCATAATTTTTGTTATCAATGAAAATATTTTTAATTAAAGACAAGTGATAATCATTAATGCACTTTTAATAATTTTTATTATCCAATAGTTTAAACACAATCTATACTTAATCTAGACATTAAATATACGTACTGTCTATGAAATTAGAAAAATTATGTATTAGACCGAGCAGGGACCGATCAAGTACTAATAGATGATAGTTAGAATTAATTATGAGATTATTATAATAAATAAGATTAAAATGTTATTGGATTATTATAAGGTCAGTATTAAGGTAAAAATTTATTTAAGGTCTATAAATATGTAGATAAGATATTTAATATTTTTAAATTTATTACATTTGTTTTGACCTGTTTTAATTAAGTAATAATTTGAGTATCGAAATACCTTAGTCAATTAGATTAACCGACCAGACAAATCAAAAGACTTTAAAAAAGTGAACTATGAACAACGAGTAAGCGACGAGTCCAAAGACAACAGTAAGTTTTATAATCTTCAATAATTCTATAATGTAAAATAATATGAAATATCATTTATCAAAACTCATAACTTTTAAGATTTAATTTATCGTTAATGTTTAAACATAAATAAATTAAAAAGAAAACATTTAAGAGAAGATGTCTTAACTCTAGTAATTACTTTTTAAATAATTATATTAACTCGTTGTTAAAATGATGTTAAGACGGTAGAAGTCACGTTCCCACGGCATATATTAATCATTAGTCGCTAACTTTAAAATACTTTGTGGATTACATCTATAGAAGAAAAAAAATTAATCCATACAAGTTTTCAGTTAAGAACATTAATTATGTGATATATATTTCAAATTATCGAAATCATATTCTTTAACTTTTTAACTACTGTTTCTAAAAAAATAAATTCACGACTAATTAGTAAAAAGGAAATACTATAACTTACATCGATATCATAAGTTGTAAATACTTGTATAAAGTAACGTTGGACAACATTCATAAATTTTTAAAATGTTTAGAACTTTTCCTCTTAATGATATATTTCAAATTAAAATTTATTTTCAGAAGAATAATAATATTTTGACAACTAAATCTTGATAATTTTCTTTTATAACATGATGTGTCATCTTTTAAGTAGTTTGTTTTTAAATATTAAAAATAAATCTTACAACATGAAGTGTTGAGTGATTTTTGAATATTGAGAATTAGAAAAAGAAAAAAAATAAAAAAATGCTTAAAAGATAACACCTAAAGTTGTAAGAGAAAATTGTCAAAATTTAGCAGTCAAAAAATCATTTTCCTTCTCGAAACAAAACATTGAAAGTAATTATTTTTGAATAAAGAGATTAAAATAACATTGTGATATATATTATTTAGAATTCTATGGTGGAAGACGAAAATGTGTGATATGAATAAGTAAAAAAAAACATCGAGTCCGAGGTGAGGTGCAGAAAACAGCTAAGAAACAGTAACAGGGTAAGGTAAGAGTAGGAGTGAGCGTGGACCACACCAGACACACACACCATGGTTCCAAAAAACCCTTCAAATCAAACCATTTAAGGAATAAAATAGCAATGGCGACCAAAGCAATCCATAACATAACTTAAAGGCTTGTCATTTGCGGGGAACATGGCTCGCTAACAAACGCTCCTCTCTCTATTCTCAAAACTCCAAAGTACACAAAAAAACACAACACAACACTACCAAACAAACAAATGGTGTCAGCCCCTGAAGCTAAAAACTCACTTTAACCTCTCACAATCACCACCATCATCACCACCGTCACCAACACCCAAATGGCAACAACGGTTATATTTTTCACCCTCAGACTCGTCGCTTTCTTCGCCGTCTTAACCATAACCACAACCGCTGCGCAGAACACCACTGCGTTGGAGATTCAAGCCTTAACCGCATTCAAGCGCAATCTCCATGACCCTCTGGGTTCCCTCGACGGTTGGGACCCTTCCACGCCCGCCGCACCCTGCGACTGGCGCGGCATTGTCTGCCACAACAACCGAGTTCACCACCTCCGTCTTCCCCGTCTCCAACTCGCCGGTGAAATCTCTCCCTCCCTCTCTAATCTCCTCCAACTCCGCAAACTCAGCCTCCACTCCAACAATCTCAACTCCTCCATCCCTCCCTCCCTCTCTCAATGCCTCTTCCTACGCGCACTTTACCTCCACAACAACCGCCTCTCCGGCCACCTTCCTCGGCAGCTTCTCAACCTCACCAACCTCCAAATTCTTAACCTTGCGCACAACCTATTCACCGGAAAAATCCCGGACCAACTTTCCATCTCCCTGCGTTTTTTAGACCTATCTGATAATGCCTTCTCCGGCGACATTCCAGCTAATTTCTCGTCCAAATCCCAGCTTCAACTCTTGAATCTCTCTTACAACAGGTTGAGTGGAGGAATACCTGGTTCACTGGGAAAGTTGCAAAATCTGGAATATCTTTGGTTAGACTCCAACAATATTTATGGAACTTTTCCTTCTGCCATTGCCAACTGTTCCTCTCTGGTACACCTTAGTGCGGAGGACAATGTTCTGACCGGACTTCTTCCTCTTACCTTAGTTACCATACCAAAACTTCAGGTGCTTTCACTTTCACGGAACCAACTTTCCGGTTTGGTTCCCAAGTCCGTTTTCTGCAACACTCACCTACAAAGCTTGAATCTTGGTTTCAATTCCTTTACGGGTTTTTCTGCACCTCAAAGTGAAGAATGCAATAGTATTTTAGAAGTTTTGGATGTTCAAGAAAATCACATTGCTCCCACAAGGTTTCCCTCGTGGTTGACCCGGACTACAAAATCGTTGAAGGTGCTTCACCTTTCGGGAAACTTCTTTACCGGTTCTCTCCCTGCTGATATTGGTAACTTTTTGGCGTTGGAAGAGCTTAGAGTCGCGAATAATTTGTTATCCGGTGGTGTTCCGCCTAGCATTGTGAATTGTAGGTTGTTAAAGGTTTTTGATCTTGAGGGGAACCGCTTCTCTGGGTTAATTCCTGAGTTTCTCGGGGATATGAGAAACCTGAAGGAGTTTTCTCTTGCTGGTAACCTTTTTACCGGTTCGATTCCTTCTAGTTTTGGAGCACTTTCTGCGCTCGAAACGCTTAATTTGAGTGACAATAAGTTGACCGGTGTGGTGCCTGAGGAAATCATGAAACTGGGGAACGTGAGTGAATTGAATCTCAGCAATAACAAGTTTTCGGGTCAACTTTGGTCAAATATTGGGGACATCACGGGTTTGCAAGTTCTTAATTTGAGTCAGTGTGGGTTTTCAGGAAAGGTTCCTGCTTCGTTGGGGAATTTAATGAGACTAACGGTTCTAGACTTGAGCAAGCAGAACCTCTCGGGTGAGTTGCCCCTTGAGGTTTTTGGGTTACCTAGCCTGCAAGTTGTGGCACTTCAAGAGAACCGTTTGAGTGGTAAAGTTCCCGAGGGGTTCAGCAGCATAGTTAGTCTGCGATATCTTAATCTCAGCTCTAATGAATATGTCGGTGACATTCCAATAACTTACGGGTTCCTCAGTTCTTTAACGACTCTCTCTCTGTCTCACAATGGTGTTTCTGGTGAAATACCGCCCGAGATTGGTGGTTGTTCGCAACTTGAAGTATTGCAGCTGCAGTCAAATTTTCTAGAGGGTAACATTCCCGGGGACATTTCTCGGCTATCCCATTTAAAGGAGCTTAATTTGGGGCACAATAGGTTGAAAGGTGATATCCCAGATGAGATATCAGCGTGTTCTGCCTTGAGTTCACTCTTGTTGGATGGTAATCACTTCACGGGTCGCATTCCCGGTTCCTTGTCAAAACTGTCTAATTTGACCGTGTTGAACCTTTCTTCAAATCTTTTGAAAGGGGAAATTCCGGTTGAACTGTCAAACATATCTGGTTTGGAGTATTTAAACGTGTCTAGTAATAATCTTGAGGGTGAGATTCCAAACGTGCTTGGTGCCAGATTCAGTAACCCTTCCGTGTTTGCGATGAACCAAGGTTTGTGCGGGAAGCCCTTGCAGAGGGAATGTGCAAAGGTGAGAAGGAGAAAGAAGAGAAGGTTAATAATGTTGATAGGCGTGGGAGTGGCTGGTTTGTGCCTTTTGGCGTTGTGTTGTTGTGGGTATGTTTACAGCCTCTTGAGGTGGCGGAAGAAGCTTCGAGAAGGGGTGACGGGTGAGAAGAAACGGAGCCCCTCAACAAGTGCAGGTAGCAGAGGGAGTGGGGAAAACGGAGGACCAAAGTTAGTTATGTTCAACAACAAGATAACGTACGCGGAGGCATTGGAAGCAACGAGAAACTTCGATGAAGAGAACGTGTTAAGCCGGGGAAGATATGGCCTCGTGTTCAAAGCCTCCTTCCAAGATGGAATGGTTCTCTCCATTCGTCGCTTCGTTGATGGGTTCTTAGACGAGGCTAACTTCCGCAGGGAAGCAGAATCACTGGGCAAAGTGAAGCATCGAAACTTGACCGTTCTGCGTGGTTACTATGCAGGTCCACCCGATGTGAGACTTCTTGTGTATGACTACATGCCCAATGGAAACCTCGGCACACTGCTTCAAGAGGCGTCTCAGCAAGATGGCCATGTTCTGAATTGGCCAATGCGTCACCTCATTGCACTGGGAATTGCTCGAGGGCTAGCTTTCTTGCACTCGGTGCCAATCGTTCATGGTGATGTGAAGCCTCAAAATGTTCTCTTTGATGCGGATTTTGAAGCCCATTTGTCTGAATTTGGATTGGAGCGGTTGACGGTAGCAGCACCGGCAGAAGCGTCGTCGTCGTCGACTCCGGTAGGGACGTTGGGGTATGTTTCAGCAGAGGCTGTATCGAGTGGGGTGGCGACAAAGGAGGGTGATGTTTATAGCTTTGGGATAGTGTTGTTGGAGATACTAACGGGGAAGAAACCGGTGATGTTCACGGAAGATGAGGACATAGTGAAGTGGGTGAAGAAGCAGTTACAGAGGGGACAAATATCGGAGTTGTTGGAGCCAGGGTTGCTTGAGCTGGACCCAGAGTCATCGGAATGGGAAGAGTTTTTGTTGGGTGTGAAAGTGGGTCTTCTCTGCACAGCAACGGATCCTCTTGATCGACCGTCGATGTCTGACGTTGCTTTCATGCTCCAAGGTTGCCGGGTCGGACCGGAAATCCCATCATCGGCGGATCCCACAACACTACCATCTCCTGCTTGATTTTTTATTTTATTTTTTATTGTTGATGAAATTGTTTTGCTATTTTTGCTGAATTGAATTAAATTAAATTATCCAAATTTTGGAGGGGGGGTCCGTCCATATGGTTGAGTTCTTTAATAATCTTTTGTTGGTCCTGTTATTATTACTGTTGTTGGCTGCGCCAAAAGAAGAATTCGTGTGGCTTTGACGAACGGCGCCGTTTTCATGTGGTCAAATTACGCTTGTGCGAGAGAGATGGAGCAAATGATTCCCGCCAAAAGGAGGAGCTTCATGATGGCCATCGCACAAAGACATGTGCCCACGTGTCGAATCAGGAACATCCAGGAAAGTTACCGTTATGATGACATGGAGCTTCAAATGGATCAGACAGACGCGTCGAAAATGGGGAATAGGACGTTTGAATATGTCGGGGTTTCAGATTTTTCCTTTCCTTCTACATTTATTTTTAATAATAATAATAATAATTCTGGATCCGAATAGAAAACGAAAAGGTAGGGGAACGAAAAGATTTCATAAAAAAACTTAGTGCAAAGATTTTCTTTAACTTTTAAAAATCTTTTGTAAATATCAAATGGAGTAACATTGTAGTGGAGCAGTGTCACTGAAGTTCGTTTTCGAGCTTTTAAAATTATTATCCTTTGGTTCAGAGAATCATTTGAGTTACACGGACTTCAGTATGATTATATTTGTTGTATTATTATTATTACTATTTTTATTATCTAAACTGTTTCAATATGATTATATTATTATATACTAATACTTTCGAAACATAATTATATCGTTCATTATTACATATGTACGTGCCTTTGTTATTTTGAGTATAGTAAGCTGGGGACGAGGTTATAGTTTTATTTTTTGTTTTGAAGTATATATGTGCAGAGGAAAAATCCAGATAGAAACGACTAATATTTGATGATGACAATAACTGCCAAGTGGGGTCCATGGTAACATTTTTAACGTCACCATCATTTTATATGTTGCTGGAAAATAGACTAAATACAACATTGGATTGAGAGGGGTTGTGCGCAGAGTGCGTTGTGGCAACCTCACTAATTTTGTGAAGCCATTAGATATATAGGCACGAAAAATGTCATGTATGTGATGGGTCCCAGTTAAAGGAATCCAATTCCGAGGCACAGACACGGTAAGATGTTACGTTGTTTGTTTGTGTGATAAAATAAATACGATGTAGGTTTGTGTTGCATTGCATTGTAGAAAGGAAAACAAAAACATGCGTTAATGTTGAATTCATTTGAATATGTAAGAAAGAGGGATGGTCCACAACCCAAAACCCGGAATTTAAAAGCTCATGCACTTCTGCACCTGCCAGATTCAGTGACTCGGCGTATTTAGTGCAGTAAACGATGGGTCCTTTTCAGTTTTCCCTTCTATGACAGTCCACGGGAGAGATGCGAGTGAATAGTACAGGGAAAGCATGTGAGTGTCATTGTATATGACATTTTCTTTTCAATTTAAATCAACTCAATTATCATCTCAGTAGGAGTTTAAAATACATTCATCCAGCATTGGTTAAACAACTTTTCGCACCTGAGAGCAGTGCTGCAGTACCAATACTCCTTTCTTGATTGGGACATCTTTTCACTACAACCAGAGTTGGAGAAAAACCGAAAAGGGGTAAAAAGGTGTAACTTATTAATAACCAGACTCAGCAACGACTCAGAATAGTGAGTGTGAGGGTCAACAAATAAATCAGAAGATATTTTATTTTCTCTCATGAAAATATTTGCTCATATTACAATATTTCCTAAATTTGCCTTCACAACATAGATCTATCGAATGGGTAAAGAAGCTTTGAGTGGAGCAAATTTCCGTAAAGAAATTTCTACTACAAATAGTTTTCTTTTTTTTTTCGACATTGTAATTACAAATTAGTCTCTGTAAACTCTACTTCAGTAAAACTATGCATATATAGGAAGGATTGGCACTAAGACCTATGCAAAGGTTAACCCTTTTGGAAGAGGTTCGTTGTCTGGATCAGGATTAAAAAATCTTCGACAAGCATAAAAAACAGCTGAATGGAAGGCAGTTGAGTTGTCAATGAACACAAAGTGCCCGGCCTGCAACAAGTAATTATTATTTTTAGTTAGAATAATATAAACAAGGTTAAATATATTTTTATTCAGGTGACATTCTGTTTAATCTCTCTAAAATAAAAAAATCGTGTTGTCATGATTTCATTTATAAAATGCATCAGATTATTCTTGACGGGAATTCGTCTCTTATTTTAGTCGCTTTGTCATCATACATGACATATTTTCATAAAATAATAGGATATTTTTTGAAGGGTTACAAGTCAACATTCCATAATTTGAAAGGTTAAAACCATATTTAATCTCATTAAAAATAACTATGCATCAGGAGAAATGTGAAAAAAGATATACCCGAGGAACCCTGATGATTTCGCATGGAACCTTCATATGCTTACGAGCTTCCTGGGCACCCTGATAATTCATCCAGTCTTCGGAACCATATATGAAAGTGGTGGACACCTTCCACTCGGAAGCACTACAACACCAAAGCGATGGAGCATAAACACATGCTTTAACTTGTTCTGTTCCACTAATTTCTTGATCCACCTTCCATGCATTCCAGAATGTATATTTTACATTCAGGAACGTGAGAGGTGACCGGATGAAAAAACAAAAAATTCTCGTGATGCAGGAAAAAAGAAATGGAAAATAATATTTTGACAAACTTTTTTAACAAACTTTTGAAAAAATTTCTATAAATAGAATTAAATAGATTAATTTTTTATATTTTAATCAAAATAAAGTAATAATAGTAATATTTTTTTTACTTAAAAAGGTAATTTGTGGAAAGTTTGTCAAATTATCATCTTCCAAAAAAAAATGGATGCAAGAAAAAACACCGATAAAACATTGTACACGAAGTCAAGAAAACTGGGCCCTCAAGTAAACGAATAACTAGGTAAAGCCTTAACGAGAATTCCAGTAAAGCCCACATACGGTATTGACATTAAAATTTACTATATTTATTCAGCCATGCCTGCAAAGCGAGAAAGTTTATGTTTGCCTCATGGTCTCTCTATGAACTATTTCTTTATAATGTTTTAGTAAATAGATACCTTGAAATTTATTTTCATTCTAATCCATCTTTACAATTGATCTTTTTCAGAAATAGTTATCTATATCAAATTAGAGTTAAATTATTTATGTTGAATGTCAATCATTCATTAGTCATCATCTTCTTTTTTGTTACAGTCCATTTTTTATGAATTAAAATAATCAAATATAAATTTAGAAAAAATAGAAACAATAAAAAAGTCCAATTGATTATTTTAATTGTAAATTTATTGTATTTTAATGTTGGGAAAATTATTTATAAAATATTACTAATAAATGATAGAGGTTTAAGATAAATCAATTGTTAGGATTTCTTCTTTGTTAGTAGTTTAACTCTAATTTAATAATTAGAACAAGAGACTACTTACTAAAGGGTAAGTTTTTACGGATTAATTGAGATGAGTATCTTTAAGAATGCAGATGAGTATCTTTAAGTATACAGATGAGTATCTTTAAGTAGTTTATTCATAAACTTCTTATAGTGGATATGACAGTTGAATAGGAGTGGAAGTTGTAATTGAGGTTCTGCAAGACCTCAATATTAGTTAATATTTATTTAAATTGCTCTTGGTGATATGTGGAAGGTGGTTGGGGTTATATTTAAAACATGCAGATTTGAACAGCAGTGGTGCTTCTAACGTCTGCTAAGATTTTAAAAGGTAACACAAAAGAGTTCAAGGAAGCACTGGAAATCACATCAATATATGGGATGCATGGCATTGAACATAAGGCACCAATATCCAGTAAAATACATGTATTAATTTTTCTTGAATGATTAGCTGGTGGAAGTGTTTTCTGCATCTCCTAATTTGGCTGTATTTCTGTTTTACAGGGGCTTAGTTACACCTTCAACTTAGCTTTTTGCCTGTCCTTTTAATATAATTCATTTAGCTTCAGAAAAGAATTGAGATGAAACTAAAATTGATGTTTATGCACAAAAACAAATAAAAGCTAAAGGATTAATTGGGGCAAAAAATTAAAATTTAAGGAATTTGTTTCAGAGAGAGTAAAGTTAAAGGATTAATTAGAACAGAACTGAAATTGAAGGTGTCTATTTGCATAAAAAAAAAATTAACTTTAAAAGAGTTGAGTACACTTGTTCAAATGTCTGTCAGGAGTCCATCCATCCTTGGACGAAACTGACTTAAAGATGACTCAAACAGTGTTTTTCAACTAAAAACTTGTTTCAGAAACAGTGTAATGTATATGCTGAATTTGTACTATAAATAAAACATTATTCTAATTATGACATGTGATTGTTGAACTCCAGTTAACGGAAGACTACATCAGAAATCTGAATACATTTTTGAACGATAACAAAGTAAATACGAATCAGTTGAAGACAAATTGTAATTTAACAGTAGGAAGAGAATAATCACCAAACCTGCGAAGAAGGGGCATCCTAGCAAATGCTCCAAATGAAAAAATATATTTTAAGCACAGCTCTCCACTAGCTTTGGCCGCCAATGTGTGGTAAACATAATCTTTAATGCACAGAAAGACTAAAATTAGAATGCGCTCTTACATTTATACCATATTTCAATGAACTATCTTGCAATACCTGTCAGCAATGTTGATTCCTCTTCTGTCAGTATTTCCCCAGTAGAATGTGTACCAAACCTTGCACTCGTATACTTGCGGACTATTTTGGGTCCCCAAGGACCTAAACCTCTGCAAAATATATATAATAAATATATTAAACAAAGACAACTTAATAAAATCAAATGTTCAACTTGGGAAAAACTAAAGGTATGTTGGTATTAAAAAGTGATGATTCCATTGCAATGCTTTATTGTATGGAATATGCGTTCTCATGTTTGTTGACCAAAAACAGCATGACTCATTCCACAGAACTTTGTTTCGCCATTCTTCTCCAAAGAGGCGGCGTTGGTGATTCCATAATAATTCATGGAACGAGATTGAATTTCTTTTCCAAACATATTCTCATTTTTTTAAAGAATGACTATATTGTCAACCTTTATTAAAGTTTATCTTCTATAAAATCTCATTTTATGTTTAACCAAACTGTTGTGTGTAAATTAATTTTAAATATTCATGAAAAAAATTAAAGAATAATGATTATATATAGCAGTGCTGTTTGAATGCAATTGTGATCCAAAGTTTTATCAAGAAAGTTTCATGAAAAATGAATGAAGTATTTTATCCAAAACATGTGCATATACTCAATCCTTTTCCAACAAAATAATATATTCTCTAGTTTTTGGTAACATGATTCTCTATTAAATTTATTAAAAAAAATGAATTTAAACAGTATATAGTACAAGAATTGATTCTCATTTCAAGTAAGTGTATTTATATTATTTGGATATTTAATCCTGCATTTATTCCATGTACCAGACAATTGAATTGCTCGGAAAGTTATTCCATTTAAAAAACGAACAAATTGTATATCGGGAATGATCATTTTAACCAACTTCATTCTATTTCAATTCCATTCCTATTCTGTATATTTGTTATTTCTTGTACCAATTGACACAAACATACCAAGTGGCAAACAAAACTAGTGCATTAAAGATAAACCATATGGCTTGATTTATAGATTGGCTGTTAGATGTGGCATACAGAGAATACACATTTCTTCGTTCAAGTAGAATCAATCCCTTGTCACCAAAGCTTGTTTCACCCGAAGGCACTTACAGATAAAATAACAGAGACAGAGTAGTTTTACCTGACAAGTTTTTGAGGTGTAAAATTAGATTCCCATAGATGGTTCAAAACTGCTCCCTTCCATGTTGCTCGAAACCTTGTAATCCGCTCAGACGTTGCATCTGATTCTGGTGAAAATCCAGCCGATCCAACCAGAATCAAGTGTTGTACATGCTCAGGGTGCTATATTAAAATGATCACAACAGGCATCAGAACAATCAATAAAATAAAATAAAAAGTCACACTATGAATTTTTAACGCCGTGCAATGTGGGAAGAGATTCACCTTCAGTGCATATTTAGCAGCAACATAACCACCAAAAGAATGTCCAAGTAGTATAAAATTGCTCAAGTTCTTGGCTTTTCTCCATTCCTCAAAAGAATCAATGAACCATGCCTCAGTTTCTGCACGATCAACAACCAATTGTGATTTCTAGGAAGTTACCCCAAGTAGCGACTTCCAAGTTGAGCAAAACTTCACAGTTCAAATTTCAAACCAACTATATCATTGCATTCTTAACATAACTCTTAACTAACCTTCGGTGCTTTTGCAAGTAAAATCAGGTCTACTTGATCCACCCCAGCTGCAAAATAAGTTTCAAATTTGGGAGTGAGAAAAAGACACGATCATATGCACATGGCAAATTAGAACGCCAAATTTTGACACTGCTTCTCCCCTCAGTTACCATAGTAAACAAAAGAAGCCCATCTCGAAGGTACAACAGCAACACACTTATTAAAGGGCTCAAATAAGATAGATAAATGAGCACCCATCTTTTTATGATACATCCAATCCACTTATCCTTTCCCAGAACAAAATGAAGCACAAGACCAGAAAAGCAGTTTGAGACAACAATAAAATGCGGCGACATTAGGATGAAGAAAAGCATAACTCACTCACCCAAGTTGATCAACAGCAATGACTCTAAATCGAGAGGCAAGCACATCAAAATTGCGAAAAAAGAACCCCTGGGAAGCAGCATAACCATGGATCATCACAAGCGTAGGAGCATCAGGTTTACTGTCAAATGTGACGCTGTGAATAAACCGCGGCTCGTTACTAGCAGAGCGGAACCATCTCACTTTGGAGCCAGGAGGACCAGCACCTATGTTAATGTGCTCTTGAACATAACCGGTTCTGCCATACCCAAACAATCAATCACCATCGTTTTAATAGCCAAACGCACATAAAAACCCGGGTGTATAAATACAAGATTTTTAATTTTAACACAAAGAATCCCCGAAAATTTTTGGGGCGAATAAATTTGAAATTTAGGGTTTAGAATTAGTTACTTGACGACGGAGAGAAGGCGCTTCTCCGCAGCGATGATATCATCGACGGAAGTGGGAATCCAACGAGGCCAGAACCTGGAGCTTCTCGACTTTTTCAACGTTACTCCTCCGACGTTGTTTTCTCTTATCGTTTCTGACATTATTAAGAATCTCCGGCGCTATTCCTTCAAAATTGATTGTATGATGAATTTATTAACGGTGGTAGATTGCGGAGCACGCAATACCAAAACAAGAAAACAAAAACAACAGTGATTTAGACGCGGAATCAATCAATGGAATTGTAATCAATCGGTTGAAATTATCATTATCATTAAAGTAAAAAATAATGGAAAGAGTTTGAATGCGAATTGAGAAGGCAACGGAATTAAACTATTTATATGAGATAGCAAATTATGGATACCGCAGGAACTGCTTACGCGAGCAGTGACGCGCATCCATGATCATGGTGCATGCTGTAAACGCAAACACGGTATCCTTTGACTTCAATTTAATAGAACAAAAAGTCTCCCGCAAGGTCAAGATTTTATTCAATCTTAAAAGATCATGATACTTAATATAACTTCTTTAAATTTGTTAATAATTAATTTATTCTAATTTCGTGTTTTCTCTTATTAGCCATCTAACATCTTTTCACATTGCTCTTAAGTTTTAGGAATAGGTTTTGTTTTTAGACAATAAATTAATGATAAAAAATTGTCCAACAATTCCATTGAAAATTCACTTGAAAAACCTTCTTTATAAAAATAGAAGATTTAAGTGTTACCACACATGAACAAGAATCCAAGAAAATCAAAATCTTGAAAGAAATTATTTGATAAAAAAATAAGTGTAGATTAGCGAACCAAAACCATTTGAGATCCCATTTGTGAAGCTTGCGTTTTCAACAAATCAAATAAATTTAATTTAGTGAAAATAGATAGTCTTTGAATCGGCACACTAAACTTCTTTCTACTTCTTCTCCTTCTCCCTTTGCCGCTACACAGACCCCTGATAACAAACCCCAGCCACGCCACACGGTAACCATCTCGACTGCGACACTGCAGCAACCTCACTCGACTCCGAGAGGAGCGTTGAAAAAATTCGACCCTCTTTTTGGTAAATTTTCTTCCTCTTTTTTCATTGAACATTTGAAATGTGTGTAGGAATTAAATATCATTGGTTCCTTAAACATTTTTTGGGTTTTTGCGGGGCGGCCACGGTCTATAAAATTAATCTTCGTTTAAGATATAGGCTGTACCCGTGGGCTTTTTGTCTTCGGGTGCAGGCTTAAACGGAAGGCTGGCCAAGATTTTGTATTCGGTTTTTGCAGTTTGCGAACTCTACCATCATCACCATTGTATTTGCTGTTATTGATATGTTAAAGGTCTCTGCGATTTTTTCTTTTTTCTTTTTTCGCTTCTCTTATAGTCTTATTTAGGCTTTTAGAATCAACTCTGTCGCAGTGACTGTTATGATTTTATTTTGACCATCCTAATGGATTTTTTATGGAAGGCCTAATGTCAGTTCATTTCAACTGGACCATAAAGGAGAACAGAGAATGAGTAGAAGACCTCCTCCTGATCCCGTGGCAGTGCTACGAGGCCATCGAGCTTCGGTCACAGACATTTCTTTTCATCCCTTTAAGCCGATATTATTCTCCGGGTATTCATTGCAAATGTTTGTCGTTATTTGTTTTATGGGAATTACTCTGGTACACATTTTTTCCCTGGGTATGGTAGATTGGCATCCAATATCTATCAAGCATTTCTTTGGCTGCCAGTTACTTTTATTATAGTTTTTAACACTAACAGTAAAACCTGTGTTCAATAAATGTTTAGACGACTTGCCTTGGATGCCATACCCATCAGTGTGCCATAAGAACTCCCAGATTTAGTTGGTTGCGTATACAATTAGTTTCACTTAATAATTAGTTGCATCATCCTCTTCTTGCTTGCAGTTCTGCTGATGGTGAAGTGCGAATTTGGGATACCCTTCAGCATCGAACTGTGTCATCTGCATGGTGCTTAGTTCTATGATTTTTGGGCATTCATATTTGTGAAGAATATCATTCATTTTCAGAAATTATGATCCATGATACAAATTAATTTTATACTGCAGGTTACATAGTGCTGCACATGGTATTGTTGCTGTTGCTTGTGTTTCTTCCCTCGGAACCAATAAATTTGCCAGGTGCATCCTTTCTACTTGATCTCCCCTGGTTCTGTTTTAGTATCTAAGTATATTTTTGCTTTATCGATATTCATTATTCTGTATATGTGTAGCCAGGGTAGGGATGGAACTGTAAAAATTTGGGAATTTGATGATGCTGGTTTGTCAAGGTGTTGTACTACTTCAACTTCTACAAATGTCTCATCCTTTTTTAATTAAAAGGATAGCTTGTGTTTTTTGATAGAAGCTACGGAAATGTTCTTGTTATTATCTTACCTTCTGTTTTTCTGCACCTCCAAACACAGGATCCCATCACTTACAATCAAGACAAACAGTTACCACTTTTGCAAATTTTCCGTGATGAAGAATGATTCTGTTTGGTCAACACAAGGGAAAGAATTAGAAGATTGCTACAGAGGAGAGCCAGGAGGAATGTCTGATAGAGAAATTCCCGAGGTTAAAAGGGACGAGGCTTACACCAATCAAAGTTGTTCTAAAAGCTTTGGAGGTTTGTTAGTTGAATTCTATATTTGAAGTTTATGAAGTTTTGAAACTTCTGACAGTCTTTTTATTCTGAATTTAGAATTCCCTCTTCTTTTTTTTACAATATTAAAATAACAAGGCATCAATGAACTCTAGTGATTTCAATACTATAACTTAAAGGTATTGGATTAGGTAATCTTGTGTTGGCATGATGGTTTTGGAATGATAGAATCTTATCATCTAACTTACGTTGTTTTTATCTTTTGCAACCCTAAGCATCAGCATGCATACCCTGGCTACTTCTGTAAAACTTGTTGTGAATGACTTGCACATTTGCAAAATAGAGGAAAAAACTGTATTTGAGCTTGCAAGAAGTTATGTGAACATATTTATTACTACTACTGCTGTTATTTTTCTCTTATACACATAAAATAGTATGGTTTGACATCATCCTAAAATTTTCAGACCTATATTGTTTGGTTCAACTTATTTTTAAGATATAGTTGCTTACTTTATTAGTTTGAAGAAAAAAAAATCATTTTTCCAAAATTAACCTCAACCAAACATGCACTCAGTACACTTTTGCTTGTGTGCATGATAATAGATATTTGAAATTTAATAGTTCCACTGTCAACTTTTTTATAGGGTCTTCTTTGAGTCCTTTAATCTTATTTTTAAAGGCTGCAAATTTGGAGATACTGCCGTGGTGGACTGAATTTCTCATCTTGCAGTTCTATATTTTTCCTTTTGTGTTCCTAAAGTGTTTATACTTTATATTACTGAAAGATACTTTGATATTATACAAGTGAGATTCATGAAATCTCATTGTATTCACAGAAAATACATGTAGTGAAGGGCTACAATATGTGGCTTTGTCAGGGGAGAACTCTTCAGAGGTATGCGTACCTTTCTCATGTAAAACTTAATTTATTCTTTTTAGATATATTTCATTGTCAAATTATGAACGAACCCGTATGCTCATCTATTCAATCACTTTAAAGGTTGAAATTTGGGATCTCAAGTCAGCTCAAAAAATTGTACAACTCGCTTCAAGCAATCCCAGTAACTCTTCAAGTGTTAGCAACAGAGGTAGAGATTTTTTTTTGGGTCTATATTGAGGTTCACCTTTACCATCAATTTTTTAAAAATCTCTTTTCTCAGGATACCTTGTGCTTTCATGATGCTTACATTATTTTTCCATATCAGCATCCTCCCTTCTTTCTAACATTTTGTTGCTTATAATTTATAAAAATACTTTCACTGAATCAGCACAGCTTCTTCTTGTCAGGGATGTGCATGACCCTTCAATTGTTTTTATCATCGGAATCACAAGGATTTTTAAATGTCTTGGCTGGGTATAGTCTCAAACCTCTTTTCTCCTCCCTTCCTCTCTCAGACCTGTAAGTGTATTATGTTGAGCATGTAGTGAAGATGTCTTTCAGTGGAGAGAGCAAAACACGATGCTTGGATCAAGTATATATGGTATAGGGTTAGAACATAATAGTCTGTGACTTTTCTTTTTCAGTGGTCTTGTTCCCCAAGTTCTGATACTGGCCATCCTTGTGAGATTGAATGGTCAATGTTTGTTCCTTTTGGTTCCTTTTGATCTGTTCGAGGTTATATGATGTGAGACTAATTATTATGAAAAGTGAAATGAACCAATGTTGACCATTAATTATCACATGGATGACCAATATTAGAAGTTATTTAGGTGTCACATAATTACTATAAACTTGATGTTCTCTTGACTGTTCATGTTTATTCAATGATCAAGATGTTCTCCTCTAACCGTTAATTAAAAATACCCATAATCGGTGTAGTTCATATTTGCTATAGAATATAAGAAATGTGTTTCGATTATAAAATTTTGATGATTTAAGTTATTAGTCGTATTGTTGCTGGACACTTCACCATGGTACAAGGTTGAGATTACGGAATCAATCTTGGATGGGTTCCTTTTTTGTGGCTTGGTAGTGAAGGCAAATGACACAAGAAATTAACTGTCAGATGAAAAGGAGAAGATTACTCAATGATAAACCCTCTAAAACTCAGTTAATGCACCAAGCCATTGGCTCCACTACCAAAGCTTATACCTGAAAGACTAGCAAAGAACCACACCAAAATTTCTGTCTCTCACACCTGGCCAAAACTGCCTCTCTTGAGTGGATGACCCATTTAAGTATAACTAGCCAAATCAGCAAGTTCTTCCACTCTCTTCCCACTCCTGCCTTTTTTTATATCTTCGGAGAGAACCCTTTCAATTCCAGTTTTTGCTTCTATTCATTCTACCTGTCTGGATTTTGTGTAGTATCTAGCGAAGGTAGCCAAGTTCTGTACTGAATTGAAGGCTTTGTGATTCAGGGAGGGTGCTAGTTGGCAAGTTCTTTGGCTAGTTGGGCTAGTTTTCTTTCTTTTTGTGAATGCATGTTTTCTTCCTGTAACAAAACTTTTGCTGGAAGGAGTGTTATAGAATATCTTGAATATCATATATAAGGATTCTCTTAGATTTTTTTTCCTTTTTATGTTTCCCTTTATTTAACTTTTTAGTGGCCTTGAGCTTGTACATGTAATAGGGGTACGTAACCCAATTAGTAATAAATAGGAGTCTAAGGTTATAAGGTATTGACTACAGTCTCATCCTATACCCCAATGTAGATATGAGGATGGTTCCATGCTTTGGTGGGATATACGGAATCCTAGAGTTCCGGTAACTTCTGTAAAATTTCATTCTGAGCCAGGTGTGGAAATTAGCTTCCTAAGATTTCATTTTATCTTTTGATACAACTAGTTAACAACTGATTAATCTTTTAGTTATGAGCATCTGTATTGACGGGTCTTGCAAAGGGGGTATCTCAGGAGCAGCAGATGACAAAATTATAATGTACAGCTTGGAGCATTCTTCGGTAACATCCTTTTACTTTTAATTTCTTCTACTGAAACTTCTTGCTCCTAAAAGTTGTTGTTAATTGTCATCATTCCAATCTTCATGTGATAAGAAGAAAAGTCTTAAGAAGTAATCTGTTATGCTTCTTATAATTAACATTATCTGTAGATCCTGCTTAAGTTAGTGTTTATGTTCCAATTATCAGTTTATTTTGTTTTTATGATTTTCTGACTCTCTGGCTTCCTTGCATACATGGTAAAACAATATCAAAACAACTGTGTTTTCTTCTGTCTTTCCCTTTCGTTATGTTCTGAATCACTTCCTGGCCACAGAACATTTTCCCCTCCAATGCGGACCTATTCCTTTCTTTCCATATACATGAAGGTAATCACAAACCATAATAAACCCCATATCTCTTTATTAAATAAACTCTGCCCTTGTTAATGCTGCTTAAAGTATGCTTCCACTGACTCCGAGAACACAGTACTTACCTCCACCCAGCCATAACAAGTTTTCCAAACCCAATCAGCATGTGAACAAAATGTGTACTAATGATTCTGGTTTAGAGTACACATCGGACAGCTCCAGTCAGAATCCTCGTGAGGAATATTCCTCCTAAACAAGTTATCCCTAGTTGGTAACCTGTTTCAGATCATCCTCCATGTAAAAAAGCTTATCTTTGGTGGTACCTTAGCCTCCCATACTTCTTTGTAAACTTTGTCTTACCGAGTTATTACCTGTTGCCCTGTAGAACTAAGTAAGAAGACTTCACCATATACTCCCCACACGTCACCCTTCCACTCGTCTTGAACTTTTGTTTTAATTTTCACCACCCTACTTACAGTGTTCTCCAACTCAATTAAGCAATCTTCTCCCGCTCAACTAGCTCTCTTCTCCATTTGAACTTCCAACTCCAGGTTCCTTCTTCCGAGGTCCCCATGTCGTTAACACTATCCAATTTTTGTTCTGACTGTACAAACAACCACACATCCAATTATGCCCTGTTTCAGCTTCTTTGTATTTTTTCTTATATAAATCATGTTGACTGTAGGGTACTTGTGTAGTTAAGAAAGAAATCAGTTTGGATCGACCAGGCATATCAGGCGTCTCAATTCGACCTGATGGAAAAATTGCTGCAACTGCTGGCTGGGATCACAGGTATCTATCTAAATGACCGAAATATGTGACTATCAATTGGAGAAATTCCTTTACATAAACTATAAAGTTTATTATGCATTGCACAAGCATTTTTAAATGAGTTAGGATCTATGTGCCAGATGTAATGCTTAGTCAAATAAAACGAACTTTTTATAAAATGCAAATATATTGTATTCAACCGTTGAATTCCATGCCTTTATTGATTAGATTATGTATAGAAAATTTATACGATTTGAAATTATGTAAAAGTTTATCACATCACTTAATTCTAATGAATAATATGATATTTAAAAATATGTCAATTTTCATTATTAGACCATATCTATAAACATTTCAATTATTTGAGATTTGATAGAAATCATTAAAAATATAACAAATCTCTACTATTAGATAGATTGACTGAATTTCTAGTTTCAATATATATTTGATTTAGCATAAATCAAAACGAGTGGTGCATTTCTTTCCTGGGAGGTGATCTATTTAGAACCCATTTTTTTTCATACACACAAGTTTGAGCACAAGACCGGGTTCAAATGCTACTCCTCATTGGTGGTACTAGTGCTGCAATTTGATATCTCTGTTGTGTTTATGGTAGGGTGAGGATATATAATTACCGCAAGGGAAATGCTTTAGCTATTTTGAAGTATCACCATGGCACAGTAAGTCACTGTTTCTTATATCTGGGGCAATCTGAAGTATCTATTTTCATAATTTGACTCACTGTTTTTGTCTGACATTGCAGTGCAACGCTGTAACTTATTCCTCTGATTGTAAACTTATGGCCTCTGCATCGGAAGACACAACCGTGGGGCTATGGGAACTGTATCCTCCTACAACATCATAGTGAATTTACTCAATGCTGTTGGTAGTTCTACAATTTAACTTTACTATTAATGGTCAAGTAATTTTGTGCTAAAAATATTTCATTCTAGGTTTGCACCTGGTATAGTTAATACTAGATTGAAAAAAAATGTTTAGTTTTATATGGACTTTTGTAACTTTGAGTGTTTATTATAACTTTCGGATGCTTTCAAATCTTATAAATATATAGTCTTCTTAAATCTTATACATTTTTAAAAAATGCAATTTCATTATTTTTTTGGGTCTAAAGGTTGACAAAGAAATGTATTCTTTGACTTTGGCCACAGTGTCCATGTGAGAAATGTCTGACATACATTATGTTCATTTAGTATGTGGGTTCCCAACCATTAATCACCAATACAATAAATTCAACAAAAAAAATGAATACCACTCTTCTCAAACTCCAAACAACCCTATGTTTTTAATATTAATGCAATTATCCTCGTTCCATGATTTCCATTTGATCTTCACTTCAAATTGATATGCGACTCATCAATCTTTATCGAACAGTTCCAAAACTATTAATTACGTGATTCCACCTAAATCAAATCCCAATATTTCACTGTAGGGAATAAAACATCTAAATGTTGTTATCATCCACATTTAACAAAACAATAACAACATAACAAATATTTTGGCTTATGTTCAAGTATATTTAGGAATCGACAACGTCGAGATTAAATTGGTTAAAAATATACTTTATGAGGGTGATAATGTTAAAAATAGAAAAAAAAATTAGAATTAATTATCGTGTTTCTAACTCTGAAATGAAATTATTAGTTGTTACTATTTTAGGTTTACTTTTATACTCACGTTTAAAGGTATGTTTAGATATAAGTTTAAAGTGTTTTTAAGATTTTTTTTTTTTAATTCTTAACACTTTATATTAGCCTCACGATTTATTAATTCATATTTAGAAGTGATATTATTAGGGTACGAACTTAGATTACTTGATTAAAAGTTACATATTGTTACTGTTGTACCGATCAATGTTGTTTTGAATTTAGTTGCGTTTCCATATATGTATCACGTGAAAGAAATAAATGTTTATTTTATTACCAAAAGGATAAGAATCATAAAATTGAATGCATGGGGTATACTCTATAAAATTTCTGCAGTAAAAGGAAAATCATTCATAGCAAGGTAGGAATATAAATGAAATTAATCGATCGAGTTGAGCGTATAAAAGTCAAGCTTCATTTATAAAAAGAAAAAAAAAATTATGGTGTTATAAAAAGCTTAATTTTTTTAATTTGATAGTTATTAGACATTTTTCTTCTGACAAAAAGAAATTTCAAGAAAACTTTTGGTGATACTGGTTAAAAATCTCACATCAACTAAAGATAAGATAATTTCATAGTATATGAAATATATAAATAGGGTGCAAATATCACCTCACAAACTGGTTTTGTGAAGGGTTGAGATAGACTTAAAGTCTACTTCTCTAACATGACACCAGAGCAGTTATTTAAAAAATGTATGGTTAAATATGTTTTTGGTCCCTCAAGTTTAAGTGAAATTTGGAATTGGTCCATCTTTGAAACTTTTGACCAATTTAGTCATTCTTCTTTAGAAATGTATGGATTTAATCCTTTTAACCAGATTTTGTTAAGTTTATCTAACGTTTCAAGGACATTTCATGATAGTATTTGAATTGTTTACATCGTTTGACCAATTTTCGTTTAAATATTAACTCAAATATTATCATAAAACGCGTTTAAAACTTAAAATAAACTTAACAAAATTTGATTAAAAGGACTAAATCCACGCATTTCTAAAGATGAACAACTAAATTGGTCAAAAGTTTCAAGGAGAGACTAATTTCAAATTTTACTGAAACTTGAGGGACCAAAAACATATTTAACCCAAAAATTTATTCTGTTCACCTCCTATCGGACTATGAATGCAAATCTCACTTTACAAACTGCTGATTTGTGGGATTGGAATTAGACTAAAACCCACTTTTCATCGTTAACAAAATATTAACAATTAATGTTGATAAAAAAATATATAAAGATTTGAACTAGTAAGTCTAACTTACTACAATATATATAGTAACTTCTAAGAAAGATGAATTTATATAAAAAATAATTTTAAAATAGTATTTTTTCTATATTTGTAGCAAAGTGGAGTTTACAAGGATTTGACATTGAAAGAAAAAGGTTTAAAAAATTAGAGGAGGAAGTAAATAATTGCAGTGACATTAATTATTATGAGATTGAATTGAAACTGTGTGTATCATTTCACCTAAAATAGGTAAACATGGTAGGGTTTGAAACAGGTGCGTAGGACCAAATAAACCTAAATGGAAACTATTTGCCTAAATGGCATTATTTGGGTTGATGTGAGAGATTAATTGTTAAACATATATAACACATTAAAATGGAAATTATATTGACTTCAAGTAATAAGCTTTCTGTTTATCAACACTTCTGTGCATAACAACTTACTTTCAAACTGCCACTGAATTCAGAGGCACACTATAATTAAACGATAATTGATTTCGTACCCACAATAGTATTCTATCTTATCAAACAGAGTGCAAATTTTTATTTTATAATGAGTTAATAAGTTATAAACTAACTTATACGTGTAAGAATAATTCTTTAACTTATAAGTATTTGATATAACTGAAATAAAAATGAAGTTTGAATAAATTAGTATGAATGAAAACATAAAAACATAGATTAATTGAAATAATTTATAAAAATAACTTAAAATAAGACTATGTATGGAATCATCTTGCTTAATCAAATTCACTTATAAGTTAATTAAGAAATTTAAAAATTATTTTAATGTTTCATCTAACACACTTTATAGATTAATTGCTGTAAGATTGTTTAAATCTTAAATTTATGTTGTAGATATATATATATAAAAGATTTTTATCATTCAAAATATTTTTATTTAACTCAAACAGGATTATTCTCATGATGCAATGTTTTAGTCGAGTCCAAATTTGAATATCTCATCTTAAAATAAAATAAAATAAAGTAAAGTTGATCACTATTCTCATATTTAATGGATATAATTTTTTTTCTCATTTGTCATTTTTATCTCACAACAACAACAAAAATATCATATTATCACATTAAATGGCAAAATAATGCACATTTGTTTTTCTCCAACATCAAATATAAAATAAAAAAATTACGATAGTATAAAGTCCAAATAAGATATTAAATAATAATTAAATAAAGCTAAAACAATTATATAAAAGAGTCAAAATAATCAAATGTATGACTTTTAAAAGAGTTATAAAAACAAGGATCAAAGAAGAGTTGATATAAATATTTTATACTACCAATTAACTTGAAAGGTGTGTTAACAATTTAAAATGAAAATAACTATAGGACGGAACTTATACATATTCATTCATATGTTCCCATATCAATTTAACAAAAGAAAAACGGGTATAATCGATATTCATACCCATATTTCAATCAATATAAAAAAAAATCGTTAAAATTAGAATAGACTTAAATATAGAGATGTTAAAACAGATTTTAACATGAGTCAATCCGTCTCACTACGGATAGAAGCTGGATTGGATTGAAAAATATTTAATTTTTTCAAGAGTCGGTTGAACTTAACCCAACTCATTTAACTCACCAACAAATTTTTAAATCTTTTTGTTATAATTATTTACTACTTCTACTTATATAGGTTCACAATCTCATATTTTTAAATATTATAATGTTGCTCAATAATATTTGAATGTTTAATTAATTTATTTGTTAAGTTATATATATATATATATATATATATATATTGATTTTAATATTTAACTATTATCTTTATAATAATATTTCGAGAATTGGATTTACAATTTGATTTCACTATTATAAAAAATAAATTAAGTTAATTCATTCTCATTGTAATACAATAAATATATAAAATAAATTATAAAAAAGAAAACATTCGTTAATGAGCAGTGAGTCAACCTATTAACCCATAATGGATTAGGTCGAGTAGCAAAATTTTTGACTCACACAAAAATGAGTCGAGTTGAACTGACCATGTTTTAAGTCAACCTATGATAAGTTTACACCTATGAGCTGAGTTTGTTTGTAATTCTTAATTATCTCTAATGAAAATAGTAGAACAAGATTAAAACTTATTTTCATTGATACTTATTTCAAATATTTAATGAGATCAATTTTGTAAACCTAGGTAAGATCTATCCGTATTTGAAACATGACCGCTTTAACCGAATTGGTTAACACAATACCCATCTGAATCATACTTTACATAATATTTTAGTATACATGATATTATTAAAAAAGAAGGGTTGGGTTGGGTCCAAGTTCTTGAAGCTGAACCTGTAAATGTTGGTTTGGGTAAAGTAGTTGATATTGAAAAGTGTGAAAATAGTGTGTTATAGAAGTAGATGAATGAGACAGATTCCATAAACATGTGGAGAAAAGTTGTAAAGAAAGGAATTCTCCAGCAACTACTTACTTTCTTCTTCACATAAATTCCAAATATGATATGCTTTCACCAAATGAGGAAGAAAGTAACGTATGGTTTTGCTACCTAAGCCACCTAATTATAAGAACTACCTTATTCATTTATGTGTAGACAACTTTTAAATTCGATTTGAAACCCATCCAAAATTTTACCATTAACACGCTCAAATGATTAAGATTTAGATTAAGACACCACAACCACATTTAAATGCCCCTTTTATCGTCTTCTAATTTATGTGCTCAAGTCTCTCGCTTTATCCTTTTTCCTTTTATGTCACCAAATTCCAAACTCAGAACTTCATGTTGTTTTAGCTAATCAGGATACAAATTTTCTGTTCGGTTCAACACCTAATTTTACGCTGTATTTTGTTCTTCAAAATGGTTTTGGGAAAAGACGAATCATTTCAATATGAATAGATATTATTTTTCTTTAAATAAGAGTAAAATTAAAGAACGAGCTGCATGATTGATTCCGAGATTAGAACATGTGATATCCTTCAAGAATCATAAAAGATTATTTTTGTCATCCCCGATCTTATACTTTAAATTTTCGAAATGTACCTGGATTTATAATCTACTTTTACATCTTTCATTTTTTTTTCTTTTTTAACTTCACGTAAAGAATTTACGAATAACTTTATTGAAAATTTTACATCGATTAGAGATAAAGCAATTTCATAATACATAAGTAGAATGTAAATCTTACAATATAAACCAATTTTGTAGAATTAAGTTAGACTTCAAATTCACTACTAACAAACAAGTCATCAATTAAATATATAATATTTAGATCAGATAAAGTTTTTATTTTAACCTCAGACTTTTACTTAAAAGTGTACATATTTAGATATGACAACAAGTGGAACGTGGATAAGTTTTATTATCTTATCTTCATCCCAAATAAAAATTCACATGCATACTCACTTTTGTTATAAAAAAATATCAAAAATTAAATATAATATTATAAAATATTCAATATAAAGAGCTGTATTTAGTGTTATATAGTTAGAAATAAATAGTAATTGTATAACTTTTAAATTAGAGTATCAAATAACAAATTAGATAAAAGTGAAATAATTATATAAAATATTATGCAATTATAGATAAATAAAATTCCATAACAACCAAAACATCCATTAATTTTTAAAAGGTTAATGAAACAAAATTGATCAAGTTAAAAAAATATTTGAATTTAAAAATATCTCAAATGTTTACTTCCTTTATGTAGATTATAATGAAATATTTTTTTATACATTAATAAAGATTATAATGTACTATTTAAATAAAACCACGAATAAAAAAAGTAACATTAATTCAAATTTAAACATAAATTCTTAATATTTTGAACTTCATACAATGAAATTAAATTATTATATTATATTATAGTTATATAATTGTGGTGATAAAAATACATTTATAGTAATGAATTAGAAAATTAAAATAATTACGTAAAAAATCGTGAAAACAATATTTTACATCATAAAAAATAGCAACAAAAATATTAAAAAAAAATAAAAATGATCAAATATTTGACATATATATATATATATATATATATATATATATATATATATATATATATATATATATTTTTATAT
>Ga0099822_1000666_pt1 | contig 34476 bp, 28 predicted proteins | sample CowpeawhiteBW_FD_76839 | JGI IMG/M metagenome (GOLD analysis project Ga0099822, IMG submission 76839) | Root nodule microbial communities of legume samples collected from California USA - Cow pea white BW | ecosystem: Host-associated > Plants > Roots > Nodule | place: USA: California | collected... | reverse complement strand
ATATATATATATATAAAAAAAAATATATATATATATATATATATATATATATATATATATATATATATATATATATATATAAATTATGATGAATATACATTACTGTTTAATTAAATAATATTTTGTTGTTTAAAATTTAGTGATTTCAAAGTTAACAGTTTAAATGTTCTCTGCATAAAAAAGTACTTTATATTTATAGAAAATATCTCCTTTAAATTCTTTCAAGATAATTTTAAAACAATTTTTCTAAACGAAAAGTTTTAGAAAAATAGATTCCAAACACGAACAATGAAATACTCTTCCTATTATTATCACTTGTCAATAAGGTTGATCTAAAGACACTCAATATATTTTTTTCTACCTCATAACTAGTCAATTATAGGGTAAATAACATGGGTGGGTGGTAATGCGGCCCGGCCCGTTTAGGCCCGACCTGCATAAGACCCGCACAACACGGGCTAGTCCGTTCCGTCCCGCACACTTTATGCGGATTGTAAATACGGATCTGTCCTGCATATTTCATGGTCTGCGGACCCGCGGACTGGCTCATTTTTTTTTATTTTTTTTTATTTTTATTTTTAATTTTTAATTTTTGTGATAAAACTTTCAATGTTTAAAAATTGAGAAACTTTAAGAAGTTCACAAAATTAAGTAAAGACTTTGGGAAATTAGATGATAAATTGATAATTTAACATTTTCATCATATTCATACTATGACATACACAATGTATTCTCTAAATTTTAGCATATTAAATAATACATAATACTTGTCTTTGCCAGTTATACAAGAACTTGAAATGTTAATGCAATAGTCATAAAAAAATAATTAATATATACAAGTGGAAGTTTTTTTTTTTAAAAAAAAAAATTTATGCAAGCTTGCGGGCCGTCCTGCGCGGGCTGTGGGCTTATGTGAGCCGATCCACTGTGGGCCTGCAAACTCATTACCCTAGCCCGTCTTGCTTTTTTTTGTGGGTCTGTGGATTGGTCCGATGGACCAGACCTTAATTACCACCCCTAGTAAAGAATGATTTATCCTGTATATTAATTTTGTTATTGAGTGATTAGTTTTATCATAAGAGCATAATAACAATGAGGGTACAATATATAATAAAATTTAATACATTTTAAAAATGATTGTATCATTATTTTTCAAAAAAAATAATTATTTTAATTCCAATTAGATAAATCCATAAAGTAAAACTACGTGTGAAAATGAGTTTTAAAATAAAAAATTAACTCGAATTAATAATAATATTTTATTAATTTTAGTTTATCATTTTAATTATTATTTAATTATTTATTTTGAATTTGTTTGAATGACGGGATATGAAAATTTAAAAATGAATCAAATATTATATTTTGGAATGAATAAAAAAAATAAGTCAAAATATTATTATTTTTTTAAAAGTGAATCAAATTAAATTTTACTTACTTAATTTGATGTTTAAATGAGTTTGAGTTATGTTGAGAGTTAATCAATCTATAATATAGAATAATATTTTATTAGTTTTTTTAGTAATTTTATAAACTTTTTTATCATAATTATTTATTATTTTTAATTTTGTAGATCAATAATTTGATATTTATAAATATTATTATGTTGATAAAACTATATAATTTATAATTTAATTTTGGATCATTATTTTTATAATAATATTTTATGAAGAGGTGAATACTTTGATTGAAACACTATAATAAATTAATCTATTTTAATTATATTATAATAAATATATAAAATATTAAAATAATAAAATATTTATGATTTTCAAAGAATTAAATTAAACTAATTTATTTTTAACTTGATAATAATAAAAATATTTGTTATTTTAGATATTATTTAGTGTTTAAAATATTAAATGTATTATTTAATAGTTTTAAAAAATATATTTGAATGAAAGGTGTATTTTCAACACTTTGACAACTGACTTTTGATATCAGTAAGGAAGAAAAGAAATAAAAACTAAAAAAGTAAATGTAAAATAGGCGTAAAAAATTATTAAAGTGTGAAAGTAAATAACAGAACCTATTCTAATATCTGACGATATGAGCTGTGGAAGAGGAAAATCCAAAACTTGAAGATGGTTTTATTGATATCAGCTTATGAATAGTTGTCGTTGATCTCCATCTAGTCATTGCTTTCGATTTTGCGGTCCTCCTCCTTTCAACACCTGTTTTAACGTCGTCACGGAGCTACACCCATGCACCGCCACTTTCCACCTTTCTACTCTCGCCACGTTCACAACCTTCCTTCAAAACTCAATCTAATTTCTAAAATTTTATTTTATTATTATATCAAAATTTAAGTTTAAAACTTAAATAATTTATTTTGTTTTTCTATAACCTTTTTATCACTTAAGAGTAGAAATAAAACGCAAAATGGTTTTAAAGACTTATTTTAGAAATTAATTATTATAAATAAAAAAGATTTTTTACACACTTCACTTTCACAAATATTTTGATTATTAAAAAAATAACTTTTATATTTATAAGAAAAAAACAAAAAATTAAAAGATAAAATACTTAATATAAAATGTCCGAATGTAAAAATAACAATTTCCTTAAAAATAATATAAATTGAGTGCATAAAATAGTTCTTACCCACTCTCTCTTCCCTTCTCGAATGTTGAAGAAACAGTCCAGAACACTCTAGCACGCTCTGAAACATTCTTCCTCCAAATTCACCCGGTGAATTCTCGAACTCACCCTCTACTTTCTAACTGCTACTATATATACCATTGTGGCTATACTCTCTCCTCACACATAGTTTCTGCACAATACAAACTACTCTCCAAACACAACAAAGCTCTCAAAGTTTCAGAATCTTGTTTTCTGGATTACTAATTCAGTGATCAATGGCTGCGAAGGAAGGCAAAGCAATTGGCATAGACCTCGGCACTACCTACAGCTGCGTAGGTGTGTGGCAAAACGACCGCGTTGAGATCATCCCCAACGACCAAGGCAACCGAACCACACCCTCTTATGTGGCTTTCACCGACACCGAGAGGCTCATCGGAGACGCTGCCAAGAACCAAGTTGCTATGAATCCGCAGAACACCGTCTTCGATGCCAAGCGTCTAATCGGACGCAGATTCTCCGACTCGTCGGTTCAAAACGACATGAAGCTGTGGCCGTTTAAGGTGGTGCCGGGTCCGGGCGACAAACCCATGATCGTGGTCACGTACAAGGGTGAGGAGAAGAAGTTTTCTGCTGAAGAGATATCTTCCATGGTGTTGATCAAGATGAGGGAAGTGGCAGAGGCGTTTCTTGGTCATTCCGTGAAGAACGCTGTTATTACTGTCCCTGCTTATTTCAACGACTCGCAAAGGCAGGCCACTAAGGACGCAGGGGCAATTTCAGGGTTGAATGTGTTGAGGATCATCAACGAACCCACTGCCGCTGCTATTGCGTACGGGTTGGACAAGAAGGCTTCAAGAAAAGGTGAACAGAACGTGCTTATTTTCGACTTGGGTGGTGGAACCTTTGATGTTTCCATATTGACTATCGAGGAGGGGATTTTCGAAGTGAAGGCCACTGCTGGTGATACTCATCTTGGAGGTGAAGATTTTGATAACAGGTTGGTGAATCACTTTGTTACAGAGTTCAAAAGGAAGCACAAAAAGGATATTTCTGGGAATGCCAGAGCGTTGAGGAGGTTGAGGACAGCGTGTGAGAGAGCCAAGAGGACGTTGTCTTCCACCGCGCAGACAACCATTGAAATCGATTCTTTATACGAAGGGATTGATTTCTATGCAACAATTACCAGAGCCAGGTTTGAGGAGATGAACATGGACTTGTTCAGGAAGTGCATGGAGCCGGTGGAGAAGTGTCTGCGTGATGCCAAGATTGACAAGAGTAACGTTCATGAAGTTGTTCTTGTTGGAGGGTCCACTAGGATCCCGAAGGTTCAGCAACTATTGCAGGATTTCTTCAACGGGAAAGAGCTTTGCAAGAGCATTAACCCCGATGAAGCTGTTGCTTATGGTGCAGCTGTTCAGGCTGCGATTTTGAGCGGTGAAGGGGACGAGAAGGTTCAGGATTTGTTGCTGTTGGATGTGACTCCACTCAGTCTTGGGCTTGAAACTGCCGGTGGTGTTATGACAGTGTTGATTCCGAGGAACACAACGATTCCCACCAAGAAGGAGCAGATTTTCTCGACTTATTCCGACAACCAACCCGGGGTTTTAATCCAAGTGTTTGAAGGAGAACGTGCTCGAACAAAGGACAACAATCTTCTGGGGAAGTTTGAGCTCACTGGGATCCCTCCTGCACCAAGAGGGGTTCCTCAGATTAATGTCTGCTTCGACATTGATGCTAATGGGATTTTGAATGTCTCTGCGGAGGATAAAACCGCGGGTGTGAAGAACAAGATTACTATCACCAACGACAAGGGAAGGTTGAGCAAGGAGGAGATAGAGAAGATGGTGAAGGATGCGGAGAGGTACAAGGCAGAGGATGAAGAGGTGAAGAAGAAGGTGGAAGCGAAAAACTCGCTTGAGAACTATGCTTACAACATGAGGAACACGATAAAGGATGAGAAGATTGGGGGGAAGTTGGGGGCGGATGATAAGCAGAAGATTGAGAAGGCTGTGGAGGATGCGATTCAGTGGCTGGAGGGGAACCAGTTGGCGGAAGTGGATGAGTTTGAAGACAAGCAGAAGGAGTTGGAAGGGATCTGCAACCCCATTATTGCTAAGATGTATCAGGGTGGGGCTGGTGGAGATGTTCCCATGGCTGATGACATGCCTGGTGGTGGATCTGGTTCTGGTTCTGGCGCTGGACCTAAGATTGAAGAAGTTGACTGAGACTGAGATGTGTGTGACTAACTTCAACTTCTGTTCCAGAGTGAATCAAGACCAGGATCTTTGTTGTTGTGTACTCTGTTAATTCTGTTCTTATTTTGGTAAGGTTAGTGATGTGAAGTTTCATGAAGAGTGAATAAAACTTTGTTTAGTTCTTTCAGTAGGAAGCTGAGATTAATGTAATTTTACAGTTTGGTTCAACAATAAATGTTTTGATTCAGAACAAGTTTGCTACTGTGAATTTTCTAAAGGAATATGTTGATTTGTTTTCATTGCATGTAACTCCTGTGGTTATGTTTCCTATCTTGTCAGAAGAATTGCATATAATTTATTTCAAAGAAAATATTTTGAATTATCAAATACCTATCGAGGGAAAGAAAATAGAATATTTAGGTATCATTGCCACTCTCAAAGATCACTCAGCCCTGCACCTGTATGGGAAAGCTGACTTTGATGTTGAAAGTCACTAGACTCAGTTTTTGAATTAATCTGGAAAATAATTTTTTGACAAAGATTAGGTTAATAAAGTTGACAAAATTACTAAATAGAGTAGTTTTTTTATTTTTTAATGGAAGTTAAGATAATGAAATAATAAAATTTTAAGATTTTTTTTATCAAAGATGGTTATTTGTCAAAATTTGTAAAAAAAACTTTGTTAAAGTATCACTTCTCATCTATTAAATATAAACACTTTACCTTATTTAAGAATTACATTATATAATATGTTACAAGAATTTTGAAGTTACAAGATTTCAGTTACTGAATTGTATGAAATGAATCACTGCTTTACAAGATAGGATATGAAATGAAAATTTTATATGTTCGCATGGACGAGGTTAAGACTTTTTTATAAGGTGATGATGACACTTCCTCAAATAGTTAGTTAATTCTAGATCAGTGTAGAAGACGAAGTTTGAATTTATGATTTTTTTTTTATTTTGATAAAATTGAACAATAATTAATATAAAAGAGGTGCCAAGAAACGCAAAAACTAAAAATAAGATTCAAGGATTTATGATTTTCACATGTAACTATAACTTTAAAATAATAAACGTGTTATAAGATGTTTTGTTAAAATTAATGGATAATACTGGGAATAAATTAAATTTGATTTTTCATTAAAAGTATATGACATAATAGTCGTACTTGTTTTTTTAAGTAATTTAAATTGTTCAAAATAAGATATATTTAATGTTTTCTTCACATTATATATAACCCTAGATAGATGATAACAAAAACATTTTAACATAAAATAAATATATCAACATGCTAAAAATGTAAAGGTATTAAATACTTTCTCGGTTGATAAAAACATTAATACCGAAACATTTTGTAATTTTCAGTCACTAGTGCATATTGTAATTATTATTTTAACCAAAAATTTGTGATAAGAAATAAAATAAATGAAAAAAAAATAGAGCTTATTATTATTATTAGGCTTAAATGTTTGAGTTATGTAGTAGTATTTTTGCGCTGCTGGAGTTTGAAAGGAGCGAGTGGAGCTAATATGTGTCTCAGAGTTTAGGATAAGAGATATGCGCCATAGTTGAAGCGTGAATAAGGAAGGGTCCGCGTGCCATGGCTGGCATCACCTCCGTCCCCTTCAAACTCTTTCACTACCACGCCACACCTTCTCCTCTCTTCACTTCTTCTCATTCCAAAGTCTTCGGCCTTTCCCTCTCTAATCCCAATTCCCTCAAATACGATCCTTCTCTCTCCACCTCTCTCTTCTACGTAACCGCACGCTACGGCGGTGGCGGCGGCGGCGGCTCTCGCTCCTTCGGCTCCGGCGACCCCCGGAGACGCCAGCCCGAAACCGATGACGACCAAGCTCTCGACCTCTCCACTCTCAGGTTCTCTACTCGCTCCTCGTCTATTCCTTTCTCTCTTATGCTTCCTCTGGAATTTCGTGATTGAGAATGCTTTGAATTTGAAATAGGTCAGATACCGTGAGGCTTATTGATCAGAACCAGAACATGGTTTGTTCTTTTTTTCCTTCTTTTGTATTTCAACGCTTTCAATTCTGTGCGCTAGAGAAGCACTTCTAAACTAAGCTACTACGTTTAGAAGTTTTGTTTGATTGATTGAATCGAGGATTGTATTCTTTGAGTTGTGAATCTTTCTAATTCGGTCTCAAGCTAGCGGAGGTTGCTGAACTTGTTGTGCTTTTGTAGGTTGGAGTAATGTCAATTGACGACGCCATTCAAATGGCTGAAGATGTCGAACTTGATTTGGTATGATGTCTTGTGCCTGAGATTGCTGTTTCTGTGTTAAGTTTTCCACTACTTGTTGACTACAATGTTGTGGTTTTCTCATTTACATTTCCCCATCTTATGTTTTTGTCTGAGTTCGAAAGTATACTCTTTAGTTGTATATGTTTTGCCATATAATTTCAGCTTAATTAATATAACTTATTTTCACTATGCCTAGTTTCGGTAGATGATGGAAATGGCAGTAAATAGAAAGCGAAAGTACTTCCTATAGTTTCACTTAGTTCATGTTTGAATAAACTTTTCTATAAACACTTGTAGGAAAACAAGAAGGTAAAATGAATCAAGTTTTTTTTTTTTTTTCCATAAATTAAGATAAACTTAAGCACTTTAACTTTTACAGAAGTTCTCTCATCTAATTTCCGCAACAGGTGATAAGTTGGTTTTAACTTATATTAGAATCTCAATTCATTTTACCTTTTTATTTTCTTCCCCATGAGTGATTACAGAGAAATCTATCCAAACAAAGCTTTAAACAGATATCACAAATAAAAGTGAATGCAGTCTGTTTTAATATGGTCTTGAAAACCTAATTGGTTCAGGAAAGTTGACAATTCATTCAGTGGGAAGTTTGTGACGTCAATGTCTAAGCTTATTTACTCTCGTTTATTGGTCAGGTAATATTATCCCCGGAAGCAGATCCTCCTGTTGTTAGAATAATGAATTACAGGTATGATCTTTGTGTATCACGAGAGAAAAACCTCTGCATTTCTGGTATCAAAATGGCGATGGTTGATGGCCGTATCAAAATATTTATGCATTTTTTCAATCTATTTAGCAGTTAATGATCTGTGTGTATACTTGTTTAACAATACTTGAAAATTAAGTAGTTTGAATCGGGTTGATAGAGGACTAATAAAATTTAGTTTCCAGTTTCTCTTGATTCTGGCCTTGTGCAACTATGTTGTGTTCAATTTTATTAGTTTGGGAACAGTGGCGGCTGAGGTGGGAGTATTGTTTGCATTCAGCTGTCTGTAAATGAATGTCGTGCTTCCACGTATTTTTGGGGTGGGGTGTTGTGAACTCATGATACAGAAATAAGTAACCGGGGATCAATGGGGAGATTAATTGACACTTGTGTAGTTGTTTCAATAAAGACTATAGCATTTGATGTTCGTTTGACTAAATGAAATGAATCTGCATGAAAGGACGTGCCTAAATCTACATCTGTTTGACATGATTGAGCACTTGTATTCTTATAGTTTAAGAGTTGCTGGACCATGTAATTGATCCTTATATTTTATTCTGAACAGCAAATATCGATACGAACAACAGAAGAAGAAAAGAGGACAACAGAAGAAAAGTGCTGGTAAACATTGATTTTTTCTTCTAAATTATATGCAAAACTCAGAAAAAAACAATAAATTACTGACCTAAAAGTCTTTTAAATGTAGCTAGTCGGATGGATTTGAAGGAGCTCAAAATGGGGTAATGTCCTAAGCTAATCTTGAACTATTTTTCTTCAGATTTCTTAATTATGGATCAAATACCACTTTTATTAATATTTTTAATAAGTGTTAGAAATCTGAAGAAGTATATTTCGATATTTCAGGCAATCTAGTTTGGTTTTGGTTAACTATGTGTTCTCGGGAAAGGTATCACACACATCTACACAAGTTAATTATTTATGTTAATGTCAGGAAACTAGAGGAGCAACAACAACCTAATCTTTCCCCACTAGACGAATTTGACTACATGGACCAAATGATGTCATATGGTTTCACATATAGTTTTTCTCAGTTTTCCTCTGTCTGTATTGATCAGGCTACCTTTCATCCAATCTACTCACCTTGTTGGGGGTTTTAAATATCTTTTCTATGCATGTCCAAATCCCCTAACGTGAGTTTCTATCATTTCTTCTACTATAGAAGCCATTCTTACTTTTTTCTCTAATAGATTCCTAATTTTATCTCGTTTGGTGTGTCCACTCATTTTTGCTACAATGAAATTATCTCTTAGCTTTTTACCACCCAACATTCAGTTCCATACAACAGAGTTGTGTGATAAAATCTTCCTTTAAGCTTGGTTGGTACCTTTTTGTCACTAATGATACCCAAAGAACTCCTCCATTTTCTTTATCGTGAATCCTATTGTATATACTTCCCACCGTTTCTCTGTTAGTCCATGTGATGGAAACTAGATACTTAAATAACATGACTTGTGGTGTACTATACTCTCCTAGTTTTACTTTCTTGCTAGGGTTATTGCGTCAGCAAAATCCGTGAGATTTCAAAGCTCGTCATTACATCTTCAACTTTATATATTTCCTCTCTTGATTCTCCAACTACAGCTATGTCAGTGGTATAAAGCACGCATCATGGCATCAAATCTTTCAGTATGCTCAAAACGCATTCAATAGTAAGGTAAAGGGATAAGGGTTCAAAGTTGACCTTTGGTGCAGTGCTACATATCATCTACACTTCCATGTGGCTCCTAACTCACTTCTATAACTCTTCACTGAAAGTTTTTTCTTATTCTTTCAATTCAATTCACCTCTTAATCCTGCCTTGGCTTTTCCTTCTTACTCCCCTCTCATCTCTTATGGCCGTGATCAAGATTCAATGTTGGGGACTCAAGCTCTCACTATGTCTGACTTTGTAGTCCATGCAAAGTTTTCTCTCTGATTTCCTTATGAAAAATAATAATGAGAACATAACCATCTTATTTGTTTCTACTTGATCATAATCCCCATTTAAATCCATGTATCTTCTACACTTCTAGATGTGCTCTCTGCACAGCCATTTATGTTCCCTCTATTTTTTTTTCTCCTAGTGGTAATATTACCTCTAAAGCTTCGAAATCTTCCCAAAATCTTATGTCGTGGCACCCTTCTACCTTTTCTAGTGGTACATAAGCATTGATCACATTTAAAGCCCCCCTTTCTTTTACAAATTGGGTTAAATTTGTAAAATGAGCACATTTTAATTTTTATTTCTTGTAAAGTTTTCCCTTGGACTTTAGCCGTTTAGAATCTAAAATTAATACTTTTGATTCCAACTGCTATAAACATTAGTTAACCATTTACATGTTTAATGGGAGGTTGCATAGCAACCTAGGTGGCATCCAATAGTGTGTATGTGGTGTCATGTCAACACTTGACTTCCAGAAATTATTTTGGTCCCTAAAATGAATGGTATTTATATTGTTCGTTCATTTTATAAGAACTTAACATATTTACCCTTTACAAATTATAGAGCTATGGTCCTATCTCCTAACCTCTGTACATTCACAACATATTTTCTCAATACTTATATATAATTAAATACTTCCCCCTTTGATTTAAGTTTTACAACAAGCTACAACTTAAAACTTAGGTATCTCTAATTCATGTTTTTTCCTACCAGCCTTATTTTCTTCTAGAGACAATTTGTTCTGGTCTTAATCAGGCTGTCTACTATTTTAAGAGACTAGATGAAAGTAATATAGAAAAAAAATTGCGTATGTTGGGCATTTTATCATTAATATACTGTTTCTTGGTATTGAACATGGGATCAATTAGGCCAAGATGCGCTAAAAGGAGTTTGTTTACCATATTTGCTCAATGATGAACTGAGGAAGTTTTATGTGATCAATGATCATCACGCTGTAAAGATATAGGAAACTGCTGTTGCAGTACTAATTACATGCATAAAACTTATTCTGTAATTACGCTTTTCTTCCATAATTAGAGCAGTTACAGCTATTGCCTTTCATGAGCTGTGGTTGAGTTGTAGTTATTCTCAGTTATTTTTACTAGAACAGTCTTGTACTTATGGCTTTCTGTTACTAATTCTTTGTACTTAATTTTAACAGTTACAACATAGATGAGCATGATTATTCAGTGCGTTTGAGAGCTGCACGGAAATTTTTGAAAGATGGTGACAAGGTTGCATGAATTATATTGTCATGTCATATTAAGCACGGTGCTCCTACACGTATACTAATATATTGAGATCATTGGGATCCATTCCTGCAGGTTAAGGTCATAGTAAACCTTAAGGGTCGTGAAAATGAATTCAGGAATATTGCTATTGAGCTTATTACACGTTTTCAGAATGATGTTGGGGAGGTACGTCATGTCACTTTCCCGTGTGTTATACTCATCATATTTTTAGGTATTAAAAACCTGACTATTTTCCATACAAAACGATACTGCTTACAAGAAAAGTAGATCCTGATATGTTATACTCTGGTATTTTATTGTGTTATAGTCCCTTACTTAGCACACTTTAATAATTCTCAGGCACCACTACATTTTCTATTTCCGTTTGATTTCTTTTGTGCATTGGATTTACTTTTAGTGAATTCATTTCAGTCTTCTGTCCCGATATCTAATTTTATGGTCATTAGAGACATATCTTATTACCTGTTTAAATTTTCTATCAAAACCACATATGTGCAGGCTGGACTAGAGGAGGCAAAAAACTTCCGTGACAGAAATATCTTCATAATTTTGGTACCAAACAAAGCTGCTGTACAGAAAACTCAGGAACCACCAAAGAAAAAAGATAAGTCCGCTAAAGATGAAGTCTCCGCCAGTGTCCAAGCGTAACCGAAAACTTCCAAGCTAGTTTCTAATTGTAGAATGAATTGAGTAACTTATTGGTCTGAGTTGTATGATTTATAATTCATGTGCAATAATATCATATAAATTCTCGAGGATTTTAATTATAGAGGCAGCCTTGGCTTTTCGAACACAAGTTGCTGAAGGGATACCATACCAGTATACCACTAACCGTCTTCGCAAGACTAATCATAAAAGGACAATCGCATGTGGGTAATATATGCATGCTCATTTAATTTTTGAGTTTGACAGTAATATTTGCATACTTGTGTTCCAATTCAATGCATGTAAAGTTAGTGACAGGTGGAAGGGTCCATACCTTGATGAAGACAAGAAGCACATGGTCCTAACAAACGATTGATTTGGAAGGAAGCCCGTCAATTTTTGGGTTTGTTCCTGCCTAATTTGGTTAAGCTAACGCTAAGTACCTCTTTCTGGATCCTGCTTATGTGTAGGTTCTGCTCTAACGCTTGTTATTTTAACTAAAGATGTAGAGGCTGCAACTTACGGACCTAACGATTTGAAGGTAGCTTAGTTTTGAAGTGCTTACGTCCCAAGAAAACTAAAATCTTCCACATGTTTTTGCTCGCATGAGTAAGCACAACGTACTCCACTCCTCCTGAAAGCAACACGTTATCCTGCGCCTTATTTTATTTTATAATAAATATATTTTAAGTTGGTATATATTTTAAAAACTAATAAGATGAAATTTATTTATATTTATAAGTGACATATGAAAAGAGAGACCGAAAGACATCGTGTGATACTTTGACATATTTTCTCCGTTGGACGTGATCACTTAAGCTATTTGCATATATTTATTCATTTTTAGAAATTAAAAAAAAATACTATTTGCTGATGTTCTTCTGTTCTATAATCTTAAATTTCTATTTTTTTTTTATAAATATTTAAGGTGGATTAGGATGATCTGAGATTAAAAGTTTAAAGCTAAGAAATTAGTAACAAAATTATAAAAATTTGAAATATTTTATGCAATAAAATTACGGTTTGGAGTGAAGAAGACTGAATTTGTTTAGTTCAATTTGATATTTTTGGTTGATAGGTTTATCTGGGGATTAACATTACTTAATTTAACATAGACTTACTTTACCCTCATAAAATTAAAAGACCAAAAATCCTAAAAAGTCTAAAGTAGAGTGACTAAAAATGTTAATGAAGTCTAAGTAATATCTTCTGGTTTTTGTGAGATGACGTGAAATCTTCTCTAACTGGAATGTTTAGTGCACTTTCTAATTGCATTTTCCTAAAGAAGAGGCAATTAAGCCAAAGTAATAGGAAGTGTATTTAAGGTAAGTCGAGTAACATCCTTTGCTTTCTGCAGTGACTTGTTTTGACTTGTTTTGTTGTTGAGACGTTGATTGCCCCTTTTCTGGTCCATTACGTGCCTAATCTTCAGGGGATATTCATATAGTTTCTTATAGAGAAAAGGCCTATACATAAGTGGATACTTCTCACCCATTATTATCAAACAACCAAAAATGTAATGAGTTTAACTACTCTTGCATTTCTGTAAGAAAAAAAAAAGATTATTAATAACGTACACGTAAAGGGATTGGTCTACTTTAAAATTATAAAGTTCTTTTACCATAATTCAGGTAACTCAATTTTATACTAATTGTTGGATCGAACGCTTATCACTAGATTAAAAGCTATACTATTAGTTAAGATGTAACTCTTTTCACTTACTTAAGAGTTTAACAGTTCAAACACTACAGTATTATGACTCGGTCAACTTGACTCTTGTCACAGGACAGTTGATACCATTTACAATAATCTCCTCTTTAATAAGATTAATTGTTCGTATAATTTTTTAATTAACAATTATAAGAAAGAACAAGTTTAACTTATATAATATTTTAATATAAAAAAGTGTAACTCTTTTCGTATTTATATATAAAAAGAAATTGTTTGACATTGTGTGGTTTGAGATTGCATTACTATTTATATAGAGCTTTATTTGGGATCGCCTTAGATTTTTGCTAATGTATTATGTTAACATGATATTCGATAATTTTTTTTATTAAATTTTGAACCATTATCTTGAAGATAATAATTAAAAAGACCCTTGTTTTTAAAATTCAGATAACATGTGGTTACTTTGGCTAACAACCATGAGAGAATAAAAATCTATTTTAAAAGAACATGTTAAGCGATAGAGTAACTAACACGAGGTCATATTTCCACGTTATTTAAAATCAAATTATCTCTTCATTCATTTACATGGAAGTTTCAAATTCTCGGAGATAGATGGTTGCTTATATGAGAATAGTTTTGAATTATTTTCTTTTAAGTGTTTTCTTTTTAATAAATAAAACATTATTCTAGTCCCCGAAAATATAAAGCTGCCATGCAAAAAATTCTTAACATTAAGTAAATTCAAAACAAGTTTTTTATGATATGAAATAAGTTTTTAATTACTTACTATTACCTTAATTCTTGAATATATATCGCTAATTTTCAATACACGTTTTAATTATTTTATTGGTACTTTTGTGCTACCTCCAATTTTATAGTTTTGTTGCTTAAATTATTCCAAAAATTAAAGCAGAAGCTAATGCATAAACTAGTAGTAGTTACATATGAAAATGCCATCCTTTCGCATCTGACAGTTCTTGCCCATTTTTTACGCTATTTTTGTATGAACAACAGCTACAAAGAAACACAAATCAATTTAAAAACAAATATGGAAATAATACAGATAACTGATATAATAAAGATACGAAACTTATATAAATTACAGTATAATTTTCTCACTTTATAATTTTACTGTATGAACATATTTTTTTTTTTTAATTTCTAATTAACTCGAACTAGCTATAACTCTTTTTAAAACTTAATAAACTTTTGGATGATTGAGAAAAGAAGAAGAAAATTTAGTGTAATTTTTTACCATTTTGACACTCTTTTTAATTTATACATTAAAAGTAAATTATGAAGTCATAGTAAGATAATTCGTGAAAAGAAAAAGAAGACGAGAATAAACACAAATTCAAAGCGAGTGCATGAAAAATATAAAAACGATATTATATTATTCATGAACACTGTTAAATTTACGATACTTTTTGAAGTTTTATTTTATATTTCTCTTTTTTTATCTCTCTTATTTGTACAACTACAATTCCTAATTAATGAAAAAGATTTATAATGTCACAAATATAAAGTAATTAAGAACAAAACATCCTATGAAATGATATTAAGGTTCTTGGAAAATAATGAGGAAAGAAAGGTACGTATATACATCTCTCACCAACGTGTAGTCATTGTTGATGATTGCATGAAGGAGACGGTGGTTGAAAAAAACAAAAGGAAGAAGCTTAACTTCAAGGCAATGGAGACCCTGCAACCAACAACATGCACATATTAGGTGAACACACCAAAACCTGCAAGCCTCAGTTTTCCTTCATAAAACATAAACTTTGCTCTCAACTTCACCACTCACTATTTTTGTGTTGTGTTGTGTTGTGTCACATTGTTGTCCCATTCACCAGTCACCACCACCAACATGGAAGCCAGCGCTGGACTGGTCGCTGGTTCTCACAATAGGAACGAGCTCGTTGTCATTCATGGCCATGAAGAGGTAATCAATCACTAACCATGCACGAAAGCTACTTGCAGAAAATTCAAAAGGGTGTTTAACCATGGCACTCATTGAGTTCACAGAAAGTTTATTGATTAATTTATATTGTTGGTTTTGGTGCAGCACAAGCCTTTGAAGAACTTGGATGGGCAAGTGTGTGAGATATGTGGCGATGATGTGGGAGTGACGGTGGACGGAGATTTGTTTGTAGCATGCAATGAGTGTGGTTTTCCGGCGTGCCGACCGTGCTATGAGTATGAAAGAAGAGAAGGGAGACAAGTTTGTCCACAGTGCAAGACCAGATACAAGCGTCTTAAAGGTAGATAACTTTTAACCATCTTTCAAATCAAACCCTTTATGTCTTTCAAAACACTTCTTTGCATCTAATTTAGACTTCTTACAATTAATATCGAGGCTTTGTAGAAGTTTTTAGAAAATTTATGAAAATAAATAACTTAAATATGAAGTAAAAAAGTATTTAATACTACATGTTAATTTTAAATTCTGATTAATGTAATGTATAAAGGAAAAAAATTGTTTGACGCTATTTGATTGACAACTTGTATAAAAGTAAAATATTCTTAATAAAAATCAGAAATACCGTTAATTGCTGAATGAAAATTAGGAATGAGGACTTCGGATTGTGGCCAGCATATGACTGAGAAGAAGATAAGTATAAATAAGAGTTTTAGAATTTATGCTATGGAGATAATACCGTTAGATCAATCAATGGTTTTATTACGAATAAAAAGTGTCTTGGAAGGTTAAGAGAATATGGTGTATTTAAGTTGTTCTTCGACATGCCTCATAAATGAAACTATTAAACATATAGAAACATATATATAGATAGATAGGTAGGTCTGTGTGTGTTTTTTGTTGGATCAACTTGAATACTACTAAAACGAGTTTTCAAAACTTTTCCATTAAAAATATTGAGCTTTCTTTTCAACGGAGATGGTAAGCACCAAAACATGTTCATCCATACGTTAATTTCAGTGGATTTAGTTTTTAGCACTTGTAGTTAGCTAATAGTAGTATTTGGTTTTGTTGGTTGGATTGAAATGGAGAAAAACAAAAAATGATGAGGGAACTGTGTCAATTCATTGTGTTCTGATTTTGTAAATTAAGGTAGCCCACGGGTTGAGGGAGATGATGATGAGGAAGACGTGGATGATATCGAACATGAATTCAACATTGATGACCAAATGAACAAGCATAATCACTCTGCGGAGGCCATGCTGCATGGGAAGATGAGCTACGGAAGAGGTCCTGAAGATGAGGACAATTCTCAATTCCCAGCCGTTATTGCCGGTGGTCGTTCTCGCCCTGTAAGATTTCCAAATCATTAATCGCTTCATTTTACTCTACAAAACTTCCCATGTTCAATACACTTATAATAATTTTGCATGTATTTACCAAAAAAAATCTTACATTAACTTTGCATGCATGCAGGTCAGTGGAGAGTTGCCAATATCATCTCATTATGGGGAGCACCCTTCACTGCATAATCGTGTGCATCCTTATCCGGCATCTGATCCTAGTAAGAATGTGGCTTATAATAATCTTATCTTTTAGAAAGAATTTAATAGCTTTCTTTTAGAATTTTCTTGGTATAGTTCCGGAACTTGTTTAACTACAGCTCTGAAATGTGGCTTTTAGAATTTTCTTGGTATAGAAACACGGTTAAATTTTTGCTTACAATGCTGTTATCGAAGCAGGGAATGGGAGATGGGATGAAAGCAAAGATGATAGAATGGATGACTGGAAGTTGCAACAAGGAAATTTGGGGCCTGAACCTGATGAAGATCCAGATGCAGCCATGTATGCTTACAGTGCTACCATTATGAAACTGTGATGCATTGATTTTGATTAATAGTAATGATGGAAAGAAATTAACTGTGCAGGTTGGATGAAGCAAGGCAACCACTGTCAAGGAAGATACCAATAGCATCCAGCAAAGTGAATCCGTATAGGATGGTGATCGTAGCACGGCTTGTTGTCCTTGCCTTCTTTCTCCGATATAGACTCATGAATCCTGTGCATGATGCACTGGGGCTGTGGCTAACATCTATTATATGTGAAATCTGGTTTGCTTTTTCATGGATTCTTGATCAGTTTCCCAAGTGGTTTCCCATTGATCGAGAGACCTACCTTGATCGTCTTTCAATAAGGTAAAATGAGGCACCTTCATTCTGAAGTCCAAAACCTCCAACTTACATTGCTGACAGAAAAGTTGTTTGTTAGGTATGAGCGTGAAGGTGAACCAAACATGCTTGCTCCTGTAGATGTCTTTGTCAGTACTGTGGATCCCATGAAGGAACCTCCACTGGTTACAGCAAACACTGTTCTCTCGATCTTGGCCATGGATTACCCGGTTGAGAAGATATCATGTTACATTTCTGATGATGGAGCTTCAATGTGTACTTTTGAGTCCCTATCTGAAACTGCAGAGTTTGCTAGGAAGTGGGTACCATTCTGCAAGAAATTTTCTATCGAACCTCGGGCACCAGAGATGTACTTCTCTGAGAAAATTGATTACCTCAAGGACAAGGTGCAGCCCACCTTTGTCAAGGAGCGTCGAGCTATGAAGGTTTGTATAGTACTTGAAAATATGGAATTAGAAGTTACTTTAAAGTTTATTCACTGTTATTTGGGTGTTTGACAGAGAGAATATGAAGAGTTTAAGGTAAGGATCAATGCACTTGTGGCAAAAGCTCAGAAGGTTCCACAGGGAGGATGGATTATGCAGGATGGAACACCATGGCCAGGAAACAATACGAAGGATCATCCTGGTATGATTCAAGTCTTTCTTGGTCACAGTGGAGGTCATGATACTGAAGGAAACGAGCTTCCTCGTCTTGTTTATGTTTCCAGAGAGAAAAGGCCAGGATTCCAGCACCACAAGAAAGCTGGGGCTATGAATGCTTTGGTAGAGCTTTTTTAGCAGTTTTTGCTGTTCTTATGATGTCCATTCACCTTTATGAGCCACAAATACTAGACTTTTAAAATTAATGCTGCAATTTACAGATTCGGGTCTCTGCTGTGCTTACAAATGCTCCTTTCATGCTGAATTTGGATTGTGATCATTATGTCAATAACAGCAAAGCTGCTAGAGAGGCCATGTGTTTCTTAATGGACCCCCAAACTGGGAAGAAGGTCTGCTATGTCCAGTTTCCTCAAAGATTCGATGGCATTGATAGGCACGATCGTTATGCCAATAGGAACACAGTTTTCTTTGATGTAAGTCCTGCAAGAAACATAACATCAGCATGGATTGGTCTTTTCTCGAACATTTGATTTTTTTATTTTTTTTTTCATTTTTACTCTTTTGTTTAGTAGTGTAAGTTAGTATTAACCATTTCCAAAACTTCTTTCTGTTTCTGTGCAGATAAATATGAAGGGTCTAGATGGTATTCAGGGTCCTGCATATGTTGGTACTGGGTGTGTATTTAGGAGACAAGCTTTATACGGTTATAATCCTCCCAAGGGTACCAAACGTCCAAAAATGATAAGCTGTGACTGCTGCCCATGTTTTGGAAAGCGCAAGAAGGTTAAGTATGAAGGGAATGGTGCAGATGGAGAGGTTGCAACCCTAACAGGTTCTAATATTTATGATCACTAATGTTGACAGTAACTTCAATTCAAATATATTTAATTTTTACCTTTTCTAACTCATGTTCCATTCCATGTCTAAATAGGACCGGATGATGAAAAACAGATGTTGATGTCCCAGATGAATTTTGAGAAGAAATTTGGGCAGTCATCTATCTTTGTGACTTCAACCTTGATGGAAGAGGGTGGTGTGCCTCCTTCCTCAAGTCCAGCAAGCCAGCTTAAAGAAGCCATTCACGTAATCAGCTGTGGATATGAAGATAAAACTGAATGGGGAATTGAGGTAACACAAGTAACCTAAAGACTCCTTGATATCTTGTTCACACTATGAAAATCAGCTCATCCATGGTATTTTTCTTTTCAAATATGCAGCTGGGTTGGATTTATGGGTCTATTACAGAGGATATTCTAACAGGTTTTAAGATGCATTGCCGTGGTTGGAGGTCCATTTATTGCATGCCTAAGAGACCTGCATTCAAGGGTACTGCTCCCATCAACTTGTCTGATAGGCTTAACCAGGTGCTTCGTTGGGCACTTGGCTCCATTGAAATCTTCTTCAGTCGCCATTGTCCTTTATGGTATGGCTATAAGGAAGGGAAGTTGAAGTGGCTTGAGCGATTTGCGTATGCAAACACAACTGTCTACCCCTTCACCTCCATACCTCTAGTTGCCTACTGTGTCCTTCCTGCTGTCTGTTTGCTCACTGATAAATTCATCATGCCACCGGTAACAACATCATTCTAATTCTCACATGCTGAAAAATTAGTTAGACATACCATGCTTTTGAAATTATAGAATTCCAAATTTCCGTAATGTTAGCTTAAAAAAATCTGAATTCTCACGACTTTCGAATGTAGAGCACGACTTAAATCTGTAATTATAGAATGGGTGCCAAGCTTATTTGCTTATAAATATACCTTTTGGTTGCTGATGATGCAGATAAGCACTTTTGCGGGTTTGTACTTCGTTGCTCTATTCTCTTCAATCATTGCAACTGGTCTTCTTGAGTTGAAATGGAGTGGAGTGAGCATTGAGGAATGGTGGAGAAATGAGCAATTCTGGGTCATTGGTGGTGTGTCAGCTCATCTCTTTGCTGTCATACAAGGTCTTCTGAAGGTTTTGGCTGGAATTGACACTAACTTCACTGTTACATCAAAGGCAGCGGATGATGAAGAATTTGGAGAACTATACACCTTTAAGTGGACTACTCTCCTGATTCCTCCAACCACTATCCTAATAATCAATATTGTCGGCGTTGTTGCTGGAATCTCAGATGCCATAAACAATGGGTACCAATCCTGGGGACCTCTATTTGGAAAATTGTTCTTCTCATTTTGGGTGATTGTCCATCTGTATCCATTCCTTAAAGGTTTGATGGGTCGCCAAAACCGCACACCCACCATAGTTGTTATATGGTCGATACTGTTGGCTTCCATTTTCTCCTTGCTTTGGGTAAGAATTGATCCATTCGTATTAAAAACTAAGGGACCTGATACCAAGCTATGTGGAATCAACTGTTAAAAGACTGGTTTTCCTACGCCTTCCTTTTGAGGGCATCTTTTGAAGATGAATGTAAATTCTTTGTTGTGCTGTATGATGCGTGAACCTACAAACTTTACATGTACAAGGATGAAAAAAAGAGTGAAAATTGGGTAGTGGAAATGCAGTTTTCTCATCAGTGTAATGTATTGGATGTTTGTTAGCAATTGTTTTGGCTCCAGTTGCCCGAGGATTGGAAAGTAAGTCAAAGTTATAGGTTTATCTTTTACATTCTTGCAAGTTAGCACATATATATGCTGGCCAATTTAAATCATTGATAGTCTTTGACCCAGGAAGCAAGAGCAGCAGCATTCTCTTGCTTGCTACAAGAAGTAAATGAGAAGAAACGGAGAGAGAAGTGTAAAAACACTTGCTTATTATTGCATATTCTCCATGAAACAGAGTGCAAAATTGGATGAAAACGACTGGATTGCGTTCAGGTCTCCCGCATTTCTCTTTCAACAGTGAGCCAAAAGCAGTTACTTTCATGTTTAGTTAAAGTTAAAATAGTCTTGGTGGTAAAAGTGGAAGGGAGCAAGGGATACCATAGGTCTAAGTTCAAAAAGTAACATATTAACCGCTAACACGAACTTTCAAATCTGATGTTTCTAATAATTACAAGCACAGGAATTGACACGAAGATACCTAATGTAAAATGCATAATAAACACATTTAGGAACAAAAGTGCTGCATGTGATACTTTGATGTTTGATTCAACGGCGAGGAGGGAAAGGAAGGACAGCTTCCCCCTTGTTTGGGTTGGTTGAAGATAGGGGAGTCTCCTTGGCAAGGGGAGGAGAGAGAAAATAATTGTACCATGCTGTGCCTTTATAAGAATTATTGGAAAGGAGAGGACAAACCTCATGGATAATTTAATCAACACGTTTCAAAAATTAGAAAACAGCTCCTCTCCGACACTTAAAGGGGAGACAAAAATGGGAAGGGTGGGATTTTAGCCCCGTCATCTCTAAAATAAAAAAAATAAAAAAAAATCCTCCATGTCCTCCTTCCTTCCGTTTGTTTCCCTTTGAGCCAAACACATACATTAATTCATTATTACTTCACATTTATTCACAATCAACACTTTATATAGCACATAAAGTTTTACATTAACTGCGATATACAGAAGATACTTAGTAAAGCACCAATAAAAGGAACAGAATAACAAACATACTGAGAGAACTTGAGGAATAGATAGGTGACGCAAAGTAACTTTCTCACTTGAGGAAAGAATTTAAATTTGAAAAGGTTAATTAACAGCTGTTACAAAAATTGGCAAAAAGAGATGTCACCTTCTGACATGGACAAAAGAATGCATAATTCAAGGATGTTTCCTGACTTAAATTAACTGTTTTGTATGATGTTGAATGAGTGAAGGACAGTAGACATACATGCATCTTACTCAAAGAGTGCAAGAATTCGGATACCATTTGGTTTGACTTACTATAAAAAGCTACATTCAACCAATTCTATGATGTTTCTCGCTTCTCAAGTAGATGACCACAAGAGGGTTAGACTCCGGATATATATTGTTGTAAGGTAAAGAATATGAAACCAAAAGGTTGGATTATGATGCATCTGTCGAATATAACTTACGAAAAAATATTTGCGCAGCTTCACCAATAATCACCACAAGAACAGGTCCCATCTTTGAAATGGTGGAATCTGTTGGCATCCCTAACTACAATTACTCTTTCTGTGATCTTTGAAATAAACTTAGTAGCAGTGTGACAATCTAAACAAACCCGAAGATTCTTGATTATCCTGATCTCAGTACCAGGTTCGGAGGTAATAAGACCAAAAGCAATAGCTAATTTCTCACTATGAACATTGAACATGAGTTCCTTTTCTTCTTCTTCCACATCATGCAAAGCAGTAACTGTCTCTGGCTTATACCCCATCTCCCTCATCTTACTTGTTAACTTCTCCAGCTTTGCATAGATAGCTACTGCTTGAGAATGAGAACGATCACCAGATACGAAGACATGTGGGGACCCATTAACCTCAATTAGAGTGCACCCTGGAGTCTTTGATAGTTTTCTTTTTTTAACTACTTCCCGTACTGAAGCGGCCTTTGGGAAGTTTCTCTCTGCAGAGTATATATTAGAAAGTAAGACATAGTATCCTACACTCCCTGGATCCAGTTCAAATAGCCTTTCTGAAGCCACACGGGCTATTTTCGTGTCTTTATGAATCATGCAAGCACCAAGTAATGTACCCCATACTGCAGGTCCTGGTTCAACAGGCATTCTCCTTACAAATTCTAAGGCTTTTTCCAACTGTCCAGCTCGTCCCAAAATATCCACCATGCATGCATAGTGCTCAGCTAAGGGCACAATCCTGTATTTATTAACCATAGCATTGAATATTTCATCTCCTTCTCTTACCAAGCCAGCATGACTGCAGGCATATAAGACTGAAAGAAAAGTAACACTTGATGGCTGAAACCCCAACTCCAGCATCTCATTAAAAAGCTGGAGTGCTTCATGCCCATATCCATGGAGCCCATAACCAAAAATCATAGTATTCCAAGTGACGGTATTCTTTTCACTCATAGAGTCAAATAATTGCCAAGCCTCCAAAATATTCCCACACTTGGCATACATGTCAATCAGAGCAGTCAAAACATAAATGTTTGGCTCAAGGTTTTTGCTTCTAATCAACTGATGAACCCATTTACCAAAACTCAGTGCTCCTAATTGAGCACAAGCTGAAAGAATACTCGTGATAGTAACTGGATTTGGAATAAAATCAGTCGCCATCATCTCCTGAAAAAGAGAGATAGCCGTCTCCGTTAAACCATTCTGTGTATAACCTGAAATCATAGCATTCCAAGCAGCCACGGTTTTCTCCGATGATTCGTCAAACAACCGCCGTGCCAGATCTATTTCATTGAGCCTGCTGTATATAGTCGTGAGTGCAGTTGAAACTGAAGGATGCAAAATAATAGCGGACTTCACACAAAACCCCTGAATACAGCAAGCCAGATGCAAATGCCCAAAGGGAGAAGACACAGGAATCAACCCAACCATTGTGCTAGAACTCACTCTCTCCCCAGAAACAAGCAATTCTCTAAAAAGGTTCACCCCACACTCAGTCTCACCATTACAACTAAACCCAGAAATCATGGCATTGTAAGAAACCAAATCCGGCTTCTTAATCATCCCAAACAACAACTTGGCCGTGTCAACATCCCCACATTTCGAAAAAACCGAAATCAAACCCGTTAACACGTAGTCATCAAAATGAAATCCAAGTTTCAAAGCCAAACACTGAATCCCCATCCCAACTTTCCCCTCTTGCATCTCTGCAACAGCCGGAAGCACAGTCGCCACCGTGGTGGAATCCAACTGCACCTCTTGCGCCACCATATCCCGAAACACCTGAACAGAATCATCATAACAACAGTTCCTCACCAGTCCAGTAATCATGGTGTTCCACAACACGGTGTCTCTCTCAGGCATTTTATCAAACACCTTCCTGGCATACCCCACGCGAGAAAACTTACAGTACAAGTCAACGAGCGCAGATGCCACAAAGAGGTTCGAGGCGAAGCCGTCGACGACGGCATGCGTGTGCAAGCACATGCCGAGCTTGTCGTCGGGGCATGCGGCGACGGCGAAGGCATAGGTGAAGTTATCTGGAGAGAGGCTGGTGTTTTTGCGGAGATGGGCGTAGAGGGAAACGGAGGAGGCGTTGGGGAAGAAGGACAGGCCTTTGATGACGACGTTGAAGAGGAAGATGTCGGGTTTGGGAACCGAGAAGAAAAGGTCACGTGCGTGGCGCGTGGCGCCTACGTCGAAGAGCTTCTGGGTGAGCTTGGTAACGGTGGCGAGGTCGTGGTGGTAACCGTTGCGGATGAGCTGAGCGTGGGTTTCGGCAAGGTGCGGAAAGCTGCACGCTTTGTTGATGAGGGCGAGGAGCGTGTTGCGGCTAATGTCCCCACGAATCATCTGAATGCAGCACACCACTGCTTCTACCTTTGATCTTCAGCACAAGATGATACATACGGTTTGGTAATTAAACTAAATCTGAAAATTAACTAAATTTACTGAATTATGAGTTTCTATTTAAATAATTTTATTAAATTAATCTCATATTTTATTAATATACTAATTTTACATGCTACAAATATGAATATTAATGTAATTTATTTGAGTGTAAATTATGAATAAAATAGTTCATATTTTTAAAAATATTATATAATTTGAAAAAATTTAAACTGAAAATATGACACTTTAATTCATATGTAGTGGTTTAAAACATTAAAAATTAAAACTTAAATCTTAAAAAAAAAAAGTTGATTGGAATAGACTAATATGCCATGCCGCATCTTAAAATTAAATCTTAAGTTTAAGACTTTAAAGTCTTGTAAAATTGTTTGCTTATATGGATTAATAAGGCGAGCAAGATCCAAATTAATTAAAAATGATACGATATAGCTAGACTCATTTAAAATAAAACAAAACTTGTTAGTTTCTCGTAAGAACACCCTAGATTCTAAGTTTGCTAATTACAAAACTACTATACTTAATATTATCATTTAGTTCACTCTCAGAGTTAAAAATTATATAATCGTGTACTTTGAATATATATGGAAGAACATTTGTCTTGTTAACTCATGAGTTTTTGTAATGTCTGATTCTTGGCCCATTGGGATGCAGTAAAATTAAATCTGGAAAGAATGCTGTGCTCCTTCCATTTGTATTTTCTTTTCATTTGCTTGGGCCACCAGTGTTGACGAGAAAGGCAAAAATGAAGACGATGGAAGAATATAAATTGCAGGGGGAGGGGGAGAAGCCTAATACAAAAATTTACAATGGTAAAGAATCCTGGGTGTTGATTCCTTAAGTTTCAGCCGAACATTCCCAAGAATCTTTAAAACATTCTTGTAACGTCTCAGAAATTATAGTTTCCGAGAATTTGGCTGCAGCTGCAAGAGAGTTCTTGTTAGCATAGAAGCAGGCAGGGTCTGGTGTGTTTCAATTTCCGAGATTGTTTACTTATGCACCATAAAACCTTGCTTGATCTGCATGAGATGCGTGCGAAGGCTATATTCCTCAACCTGTTTACGCCAAAATAATAATGAAATTAAGACGTGTTATACTTAAGGCCATATTCAACTGAAGACATCGTTGTTCTCTTACGAAAACATCTACAGATAAATGCACTTATGCTACTGGCAGGACTCATTGTTCATAATTGTTATTTTCTTTTGTAAGATATTCATCAGCTGGTGGGGCAAAATTTGCGTTTACATCACCAACAACTTTTACGAGATAATTAAACTAATAATATTCTGGTATTAAACGGCAGAGTAGCAAAAGAGCTACAAAACTTCACCTTTGCATGCCGGAAGAAAAAAGTTATATACCAAAGTAGAAAAGAGATAAACTTTTGACCTTCGGAAGCATAGTGTGACATGCTCAACTTTCCTTAACGACAAAACTTTTGACCTTCAGAAGCATCGTGTGACATAATGACATGCTCAACTTTCCTCGACGACTAATTCATTACTTCAGTCAATTCAGTGAATATAAGAGACTACAGCTCAAAAACAGGAAAACACTATGGCCGCAATTTCCACTGTCCTTGTGCTGCTGACAGTGACACTATCATATTAAAGGCAGCGACTAGACCAGGTAATAAAGATAGACAAGGAAGGCCCCAGCATATCAAAAGCAACGACAAGTAGCAAAAATTGCACTGATTCACTATCAGTCTAGATTTTTGTACCATAAAGATTCACTAATGCTCGTTCGTAACATAAAAAATCGAGAGATCTGTTGTGCATAATTCTTAAGACATATATCACGACTCTTACCTGCATAGCGGTTGCAAAATTCAGTAGCGCTTCACATTCATCAAGCATCGCTTTTTCCTGTGCTGATACAACAGCAACTTCAGCAATTAAATTATTCATGCCTTCCACCTACACAGACAAAAAATAACATGGTGTCAACCTTTATGCATTATGGATTTACCATTGAGTCAAAAATGAAAATTTTCTAGGAAGGAAAACAGAAGCAGAAAGAAAGTTTGATGGTAAATGTGTTGGACCAAGAAAATAGCACGAGCTAGGTGATATAAAGTGAGTCAAACTAGTAGAACTCCTAAACAATTATCTCACCCGTGAGAGCAAAGGGCAAATAGCAGATCCCATTGCTTGCATGGCATCAACAGCCGAACAGATTGCAAGCTTCAAATGTTCAATATCTGCCTGTAAAAGTGTACACATGGTAATGAATGCTAGTGTCTCTTTCTAGGCATCAAACCAAGAGACCAAAACCATACGTACCTTTGCCCCTCCAGTTAGAGGAAGACGAAGAGTACTTGCCTCCAAGTCTTCTACAGTTCCGGATAAAGCATCAATATGGCCACTTTCAAGTACAGCCCAGTCATCAAGGTAGGCCATCTGCTTCATTAATTGTAAAAGGACCACGATCAAAAAAAGTATCACAAAGTATCTAAAGAAAGTCGAAACATTTAATTAGGGAAATAGCATCACATATGCATTGTAATCATTAAAATCAGCCATTAATATGAATTATGAATAACCTGTTATGACAGACTAGCATAGACAATTTAAACCTAACTTTTCAATGTGGTGTAAGGCCAACATCTTGCTGCGTATACTAGCGTCATTTATAAACTCCACAATAACTATCTCAACTTTAATTACCAAAACCAGAAATCCGGCAAAAAATTGTAATTTATCATCGACTATAGTATAGGACACAGAAATGATAAATATTTCAGGCAAGAGAGAAGTATTACTTGATCATTCAAAATAGAATTCAGCTTCAGCTCAAGCTGCAGCTGCTGGAGGTTGATCCTCTTCCTAATAATTGTTTCCCATATAGACAGAGTAGTGTGCCATACGTTGTATAGTGATTTCTGAACCATTGGACAAGTTTTTGTAAAATGACGTAGGGAAATTATTTGTTATACACAATCTTCTGCAAAGCAGAAAAATTACACAAAAAGAATAAGCCAGCTTGAAAGACCGTAAGTCATACCTCCGCTTTTGCATTTTGGATGTAAAATACATCCTCTGCTTGCGCATTGATAAATCTCCATTGCAAGTACCTGTTGTAGAGAAGTCTCAACTGGTGAGCATCTTCTACGAGGGCTGCACCCTTTTTCCCCTTTTTAAAATCAGCAATAAAGCTGAGTACTGAAATTGAATTGTTGGATTGGTTGGATGAATTGGTTGGCCTTATTCTAGAAGGACTAACTCCTCTGGGAGGAGTCGAAGGCCTTGACCGAGAAGGACTAACAACACCTCTTGAACTAGAAGAGGATAACACTGAAGTCTTACTTGGTGATGACAGCCCTGATCCTGGATTAGGCAAGAACTGAGATCTGACTCCAGTAACCGCTAATCCCGTTTTATCCAATGTAATTGCAGGAACAAATTTATGAGGTCTTAACGCTTGAAAATTGTCATCAATTGGTCTCATTTCGCTTCCTATTCTACCATTTTCAACTAGCAACATTAGTCTTGAAGCATCACTAGAAGCTTTCCGCAAGGGCTTACTAGCATCACCTGGTAAAGACAATCTTCTCAGTGAAGACACACTAGTTCCTGGAACTGAAGAGTTCAACGTTCGGGTTGTCTTATCAGTATGATCAATACCTCTACTTGATGCACTAGAACATACCTTCCCACTGATTCTGCTTGGCCACCGGTGCTGATCTATCAATCGGGAATGCAAGCCATCATCAGGTTTCGAATTTTCTGTCTGATTCGAAGCATTATTCCCTTTGAGAGGACTCCTCTTTCTCTCTGGCGTGGGCTTTCTTACAATTGGTGTTTGAACCTGCTTGTGAGTCACGTTTGAATTGGGCCGCAGTGTACGATCAACGGCACTGGTCACGGGCTTCTCCTTCTTGATAACAGGTATGGAAATAGTGTCGGACTGGAAAGAAACACTCAAACTTCGCATTGTGGATGGCCAAAGGGCCTCTGGCATTCTGCTACCAGCCGCCCTTCTCGATGATAAATTCACATCTATCGATGAGTCTTGGACAGGTGTAGAAGGACGTGGTGGGGAAGGTGGAGTCGCTGGCCTCTTCCTCTCTGTAGACTGAGCTCTTTTGGGTAACAACTTGGATGATGTCGGTGTTGTCGGCCTTGTGAGGCTTGGAGAGGGACATCGCCGAGAACCAGATGGGGTTGCCCGAGTAGGAGAAGGTGACCTATACCGTGAAGTAATTTCCCTTGTTGCCAAGCGTCTGGAGGTGATTGCATTGTTTTTTTCAGCAAGACCCAAGAAGGGTTGTCTTGTTCCTATTCTGTGTTTCCTTAATGCCTGCTCTGACTCGCATACATCCATCCACTCTATCCCAATTAGACCACATTGATGGAAATTTCCATAAAGCTAATACAAACTTGGCAGCTTTGGCTCTTCGGCAATCATGTGTGCACTCGATGGAATAAGTGAAATGCACAGGTTATCTAGAAATAAGATCCTTCTCCCTGCAATAAATCTGCAACAAATGAAAATAAAGTAAAGATACTGCAGAGTGGGAAACTAAAGAAAAGCAAAGAATAAACCCACCCCCAATCAAAAAAGGAAAAGGGAGAATAAGAAAAGCGCACATCTTTACAGAGACTCAGATCTGCTGGAGAAGGAATTTGAGAATCACAGGCAATAAACGCAAGTGGGTATGTTTTATTCACACAAAAAGGCCCGAATCCAACAAGATCATGACAGAGCAAGAAGAATATGGAGAGGGGAAACAACATTTGGTGTAACGGGTGAGAGAAACTCGCGGAAACTGTCTCAACGTACATTTAACGTTTTATCATGAAAACGGTGTTGGTTTACGGTTAACTGACGAAAAAAAAAAAAGAGGTTGAATTGGCGGGGAAGGGGGTCCCTCGGAAATTGGGGATACTGGGAAGTGAAATCAATGGACTGAATAATAGAGGGCGCAGGATAAGAGGGCGGAAGTGCGTAGGCTAAGAGAAGAAGAGAGGCTTTAATTTTCCCCTTTTGTCTCTCTCACGAGAATGCCATGGTCGGGTGGGCTGGCAATGGGTTCACTCCACATAAACCCACTCTGTCCTATAACTTCTTCTCTCTCAACTCCTTTTCATGAAAGGGAATTCAATGAAAGTGATGCCATAACCTGCATGCCCAAAAAGAAGAAAAAAGGTATCTAATATCTTTTACAACACAATACTCTCCCTCTTCCCAAAGACACAGAGACACAAGTTAAACTTAAAAAGAAGGCTTAATTACTATAACATACAATAATACTAACACAACTGGGTCATGAGTTTCCTCAATTAAAATACGCACACAGAATTTACAATGGAGCCTCTTTTGTTTTGTATGCTAAGCAGAATATAAAATAATTACCTTACTTTAACTAAAGTTTGAACTCAATGGTGGTGGTGTTGTTCGGGTGATGGGTAAAGACAAGAGGTCCACGTGCAGGGACGATCATTGTCCATCCCCATAAAACTATTGTGAAAACCTAACATGATTCAGAGACATTGTTTTCTGCAATTTCATTAAATAAATAAATTATAATATTTAATGGACTAGTAGTAGCAGTAGTAATTGGGATTTTGACTGGCGTGAAGGAATATCACTGATAAAATCCAAGGAAGAAAAGAAAAAACCTTTTTACCTGAAAGAAACAAACGGTTCTGAACACAGATCCATGACAGATGTATGGATTGGCAGGTTCGTGTCTCGCTCACTGAAGACACGTTTCAGTGTTTCACTGTTCATGTAACCGCACAGAAACAATGGTAGTACTAGAGTCCATTCAATGATCCTTATTCCCAAATTCCTCTTTCAATCTACAAAAACGAGTTTCAAGTTTCCACAAAATCCAACAGCATTAAAATATACCAAAAATTAAATTTACTCGTCATAAAGAAATTACTAACCTTAGTCATAACCTAGCTGACTATATTACCACAATCTACAACGAGTTTCACACCTTCCTTCCACCTGTAAATAGAAACTCCGTTAAGAGGACTCAGATTCCGGTCGCCGGAGATGGCAGTTTCGTGATTTTGAAGCAGAAAGCGAAAGCGAGTTAAAAAAAATAAATAGAAACAACGATTTCGTGTTACCCGAAAAGGTTTTAATTAAAATAAAGATAAAAATTAAAGAGAATACGAGAAAACGGTTTCAGTTAGGAAAAAGGAGGGAGAGGTAGGGACGGTTGTTTTCGCGCCACCTACTTTTAATTGTTCTTGCCTCTTCATCCTTATGCCGTAATTATTGTTATAATTTTTTATGACATTTTAATAATATTTTTATATAACTAAACTCCTATTATTTTATTCTTTGAATTCTTTAAATAAAAGGTACGAACATGTTCTATGTAATTGCTTACATTGTTAACCATTCTAAAGACGCGTTGTCAATTACATCTCTATCCAAAATTGACTATTATTTTTATGATAAAAAATGAGAAATATCTTTGGTATCATTTTCCTTTTTTTTAAACATTATTTGTTTCGAAAGCTTATAATGAAGTACGTTCTTTATTTATACGATTTAATCAATTACTTGTTTCACCTACGACCCTTTTTCTTAAAAAAAGGGTTTGCTCTTTTAATTTTAATTGTTCACTTAGCTTACGTTGGATATAAATATTACTAGGTGGCAATAATTCTGTCTAATGACATGATGTATAAAAACAACATATTTCGGCGCATTATGCCGTCTAGGTATTTTCATGGCCACATCATCTTTTTCAATTTGTCCAAGATATGAAATATATAACTTGTCATGTTGTATTCATTTAGTTTAACATTTTCTTTTGTTTTTTTCATAAACAAATTTGTGGCTTATCACCAAATAAAACGGTCACCTGTGTTGGTAAACCCAATAAGTATTAATTAATGTTATTAGAAAAAAACTTCCACTTCCAATTTTGAAGTTTCCTTTAATGAAATGAAAGCATGAAAACGAAAAAAAAAATTGTGATGCGTAAAATTTGGACCTTTTTTTATTATTGAGCAATAGAAACTGATCATGTTAAAAAATAATTTTTTTATTAAATAAAAATCTCTAAAAATTATGTTGTTATTCTTTTACTATTGTTAGAAATTTAATGTGACTTGAAGTCTTGTATTAAGAAAAAAATGAGTAATATAAATAATATATAAATAAAATAACTCAATTTTAAAAATTTAAATTGAAAGTAGTATTTTTACATTGTTGTTGAACTTTTTCGATACCTTCTCTCAAATAACCTAATAAATAGGACCATATTTGATTGCTTCATGCCATGAAGAATAAAAATCCAAATATATAACGCGTACTAATTCTTATTCCATTTTTCTGACATTCAATGTCCATCAATGGAAGAAATTTTCAAACTTATTGCTTTCAAACTATTTGCTTAATATAGTAGACTTATGTTGAAAAAATTTGGGTTGCTAATTTATCACTATTATTATTATTATTATTATTATTATTATTATTATTATTATTATTATTATTATTATTATTATTATTATTATTATTACGATAGAAATCCGATTGCTAATCCTTAATTGAATTCCATAAAAAGAAAATGTTAATTTTTTTCGTGGCAAATTATTTAAGAAGTTTTCGTTGTAATCCAGCAGTGTCATCAAAAGATGTCTACATTAAATAAAATTTCATGACCAAAATGTTGAAGTATAGATAATTAATTTATATTCCTAATTATATATATATATATATATATATATATATATATGGAAACAATAACAAAATATTAAGGAGCACAAATCATGTCTTACCTCAATTACTAACTTTTCGAAATGGTTACTTCTTGATTTAGATGCATCTTCTTTTAGTATTGGTGAGTTGGATCCTTAGGGATTAGTGAATTAATTAAAGTGCACCTTTAATTGTTGTGATCCACATGTATTTATAGAGCCATTAACTATGTTTTACCCTTCTTATGGGCTTGACTCTTCTTTATTGCGTTGATTCAAGCTTTGAATGGGTCTGGGTCAGACCCAAGTTCCAAGTTTGTGATCTAATACCAAAAGTTCAACTGTTATTTCTTAAGTTTGGAGTGGATGACTTTTACTCATGTATTATTATTAAAGTAGACGACGTTAGCCGTTATGTATGTGTCATCATTTTGTGTAGTTAACCAATTGTTCTTTTTTATGCTAAGACTATACGTTGACAGTTTGAACAGGATAATTAATTATATTGGTCCTGACCACCTAAATATAGTACAATATATATATATATATATAGGTATGGAGTATATCATGATTTAAGTAATCAATAATATTAAGAATTTGCTTAGGTGGCTATGTGTTTGTGATAGGGAAATCGGAAAGATTAATGTAAACACAAATTAAATAGCAATTAACGTAAAACAATATGACTTAAGAAGGTGGAAAAGAAAAGAAAAAAGATGTAATTATTTGTTTGGATGTTCCATAGTAGTAAGAAGAATTACATTACGTGACATTAGTAATGAGTAGATGTTACATATGGGGGTTGTTGCGGTTTTTCTCTTTTACAAAAGAAAATGATTGCAAAATGGAAATGGGTCAGTGTCAGGAATAGTGAAAATTTTGTTCCTCTGAGCTAAGTTATCTGCTTTTGTTTTTTGCACTGTGTCCAAAAACATCAATCAAAGTTTTCAGAATAGTTTTGGTGCTTTGTTGTCTGCTTTTTCTGCTTAATTTTTTTCTCAATGGAAGCCAATGGTTGCTAAGTCGCTCACTTAATCGCATCTACCATCTCTCAAATTAAGACAAAGGGTCTCCATTCAACCACTCTTATATTACTTGAGTTCATTATTTGTCGTTCGATATTTCAAGAGAAAATTCACCCAAAAAAAATAGACATGTGAATTTTTTATATAAAATTTAACTTTCTATTTTTAGTTAATGTAAAACTTTCACTTACATTTCTATTTCTCAACATTTGTTTATTTTAATTGAATCATTATTTTTTATTGACTAGAAATTTCTGGTGAAATCCTCCGTTAAGAATAATGGTGGTATAAAAAAATTGATATTTGGAAGTCTAAGTTCTATATTGATTAAAAATAAGAAAGTAGACCCATAAACATATTGTCTTAAAGTTTTGGGTTGACAGTGATGTCAATACTTTATGTGATTGGACTCATATCTCATTGGTGTTATTTCCCTTGTGAAACCCATCCTCTAAAAACTTAACAAGTATTGATATTTAAGTTAGCATTTTTGTCTTTGTCAAATTCAGATAATATATGATTAAATAAATATAAAAATGTTATACCGAACTTAATCATGTATATCAACTTGATATGAAAAAAATGTAACAAACATACCTTTATAAATTATGGTAGACAAGAGGTTAAGCGGTTATTCGGCGTTCAAACCAATAAACATTCACCTAAAAAACACATTAACCCTCTCGGAAAAACCTTCTAAGGACCTCATTAACCACATTTTAAAACTATCTTAACCAAATTTATTTACACACAAGAGGATGATAATGTGAAGTCAAACTATTTCATACCCAATCACATGGAACAACGACAACGATGGTCTTTAGAATCTTTGTGATTGTTGTGTTCTTCCTACCTTAATGCATGAGTTATATTATTCACAAAGTTTATTTGAGATAAATATAATTTATTATTCAAAACAAATTGTTTGAATAGTACGTGCACAAACATATACACACTATACACTATCTTCCCCTCAAGGGTGAGTCTCTTCAACCACATTGGTACACTCCCTCTCCAGTAGAAGCTGTCCAACCACACCAATGAGATCTGAGCCTAATCACATAAGACACTGACACCACTCTCAACCCAAAACCTTAAGACAATGGGTTTATGAGTCTTTATTCTTATATAGTGCTTTATTTTCTCAATTCTGATCAATGTGGGACTTAGACTCACACTTGTATTCCTAACATTAAGTACAAGTCTTAATAAAGATAGTCACTAGAAGACGCTGTGAGAAATCTTCAAGTGACACCTACTTTTGTACCAAGAAAAGAAGAACACCACTTAATGTTTACAACTTATTTTTTTTTTTTTTTTTTTTTTTTTTTTTTTTTTTTTTTTTTTTTTTTTTTTTTTTTTTTTTTATTTTTTTTTATTTTTTTTTAATAATTTTATTTTTTT
>Ga0099822_1000661_pt1 | contig 34573 bp, 8 predicted proteins | sample CowpeawhiteBW_FD_76839 | JGI IMG/M metagenome (GOLD analysis project Ga0099822, IMG submission 76839) | Root nodule microbial communities of legume samples collected from California USA - Cow pea white BW | ecosystem: Host-associated > Plants > Roots > Nodule | place: USA: California | collected... | reverse complement strand
TTATATTTTTTTTTTTATATATATATATATATATATATATATATATATATATATATATATATATATATATATATAATTTTTTCCAACTTGTTTGAGAAAATTAAAAAAGAATAATAACAAATGATGAGGTCGAGATTTGTGCAGTGATTGTGGATGACCCAAGGAAAGGAAGCATGAAACGAAAAGCATCGAATCGACGATGTACCTACCACATTACACTTTGTTCCCTAAGATGTAGGGCATATTAATATGTTTTCTTTTTGCTTTGGAAAATAAAAGAAAAATTATTCAATAAAGTTATTATATTCTCTAGTTTTATTTAGTAACAACTACTACCTTCGTTTCTATATATAATAATTTTAAGATTTGGTTATCCTTGGAATAATAGTATTTTAAAACTTGATACAATTAATTCATCTTTGATTGTCTTCATATTTCTATAAAATATTAGTGTCCTAATAAAATCTATTTTCTCCGATCACAAAAATATACAAAAAAATATATAAAAAACAACAATTACCCAGTTAAATGGAATATTGCATCTCATATACTATATATTGTGCATTACAAAAAGAAAGTCATCGAACAAAAGATTGAAAATAATGATAGTGCAAAGTTAGAATTCAACTCTATCCTTATTCTATAGTTGATTAAGTAAACCTCTATCCTTGAATCAAAAAGGTGGGAAAACAAATTTGGAATATATTTAATTATGGTGCAATATCTTTGCTTTCTTAAATTTAATTATTAACATTTTCAGTTTTTAAAAAATTGCATTTTTCCCTAATTTATCTTCAAGTAAATTGCAGCAATATTCATATTTACAATGTATAAAAGTAACGAATATGTTGAAAGACTGAAATTATTTCAAAAAAAAAAAATCATTACTTTCTAATATGTGAGAAACTTTTTAAGCCGTAGTTATCTTAAAATGAAGGGAATATATATATTTTTTAGTTTCAGGATGATTTAATTTTAACCGTGAATGTTCTTATTAGTTTTAATTTTCACATTTAAAACAAATATTTCTATAGTCATTAAGTCGTGGTATGAGTTGTATCCAAAGAAAACTTATTTAAAAGTGGCATCTTATTTATCATTATGCCATTAAATATCTAAAAATTGATGATTCAAATAATTCTACTTTAATTAATTGGTGCAGAAACAATTATGAAAACTTTACCCTAGATTTAATATCCAATTTAAATTGTGACACTTTATGTATATGCTTTTTAGAATCAATAGAATGAGGCAAAGTGAAATATATTATTATTTGGGAAGATTTCTGATTAGTCATGTCAAAGAAAAATGGTCTTTCTTACCCGACATAATGCGATTTGAAAATAAGTTACTTTAATTAGGTTGTTAGAGATTTGGTTTTGTACCAGCATATCAATCACACTTTTAACTTTGTTGATTTGTTTAGAAATTAATGAATAAATTTAGCACCTTATCCATGGCTAGGACTTAGGTTAATTTCATTATTTTCCCCACTTTAAAAATCATGTTAGATTTTCATCCTTTAATCTTCAAATTGAAAAGGGTTTTTCAGCAATTATGTATGGTTGAACAAGCAATTAATGCATATCAACATAAGTGATACTTTTATATATATATATATATATATATATATATATATATATATATATATATATATTGGAAATCTCGACCAGATATAAGATAATTTCATAATATATAAGTGATGTGCAAATCTTACCTTATAAACCAATTTTGTGGGATTGAATTAGACTTAAAGTCCTAAAAATTAATCATATGCTATGTGACACTTTTCAACATATTAAATGTGCGGAGAAGATATTTTGGACGTGTTATTTTAATTATGATGAAACAATATAAGAGAATTGGTCGTGATAAGATAACATTGCAAAATATTTGTATAAGCAATCATAAAGTCTTAAAGTTTTACTTTAATTTTAGGAAACTCCAAGATTCAACTTACCTATCTCTTTATATTAAAAAATTGAATATTGTACAAGTGTCACTATTTATTGTGATCATTTTGTCTCGTTAATAAATCCATTTGATTGTCCTTATGAGATGACATTTTAAATATTTCTCAAAGCCACAAAAGAAATTTTGGGAGCTGTTCTATTTAAAATTAATAGTACTTTAATGCCTTTATATTTTACCATATCACATTTTCTTCTATTACTAGTTTTTACATGGAGAATGTGATAACTAGAGATTATATAATATTGGCTTAAATATCTTTTGGTTTCAATTTTTGTGAGCTTTGTTTCTTCATTTTTTAAATGTTCAAAATGGTCCTAATTTTAGTAATTTGTGGTCAATTTGGTCCTTTTTGCAGACATCGTTTTAAATTGTTAACAGAAGATGAATAGTAACTACCACGTGTCACTCTGTGATTTTTTAATTTTTTTTTAATTTTAAAAATGTTGTCTAGGTGTCGAGTCAACATTGTGACATGTGGCAGTATCTCGTGGCTTATATTTAATTTGGTCCAAGTTTTCGTTAATTTTGTTTAATTTAGTCCAAATTTTCGTTAATTTTGTTCAAATCAGTCTCAATTTTGCTCCTCTCCAAATTGACCAAATTTAATTTTTATATAAATGTTGTACTGAATCATTTAAAAAAAAAATTAAAAAAACAACAGAGTAACATGTGGTAGTTACGGTTCACATCCCATTAACGATTTGAACTACGTATACAAAAAGAACCAAATTAACCACAAATTACAAAAACTAGAACCATTTTGAACATTTCAAAAAAAAATGAGGACCAAACAAAACAAATTCACGAAAATTAGGACAAAAAAGTATTTAAACCTATAATATTAGATGTATGCATAAAATAAGTAATACAAATTAATTGTTTACAATGAAATATTTGTCTTGTGATTTTGATAAAACATTAGAAGATATACTTATCAATGAGTATCAATGAGGCTTGGATATTGGAAGCTTTTCCCCAGGTAATAACAGTTTGAGTTATTTAACTAGGTGGTCTAAAGTTCGAATTTTAATAATGTCACTTTAAAATATATAAAAAATGTTATGAGAAAACTATTCACATTAGGTATGTTCAAGGTATCCAATGAAATTAGTTATATTTCATATGATATTTAATCCGTACTAATATCACGATTAAAAAAAACCAAAACTTGATTAACACACCCCAGTTGAAAATATACATAATTTCCTTTTCGAGGATAGCATAAAGTTGATTTTCATTTGAAAATGACACCCCTTAATCTTCTCGATCATGGAAATTTGAACTGAATTTTTTTCTATGGGTAAACGGAAACTACATAAAGCAACCTAGCTAGTTATAGATTCATGGCTTGCAATTAATATTTTATTATCCACAAGTCTTCGTCAAAGAAAGATGAACTTTTTTACAATTTAATAATAGCTACTTTAAGCTTAGAAAAAAAATTTATAACGACTTTAGATTTCATTGTTGGAAGATCACAAAGTTTTTTTGGGTCAACGATGATAATAATTTTTATGGAGTTGAAGGGTAACTTTTTAGTATAGTTCCATGAAATCCGTTGCACCCTTTAGACCTACCAACCAAAAGTTTTGATATATATATATATATGTGTGTGTGTGAGAGAGAGAGAATTAGGTATTAAAATCATGATTACATGTGCCCAAAAAGATGCAGTAATTTTGGGACAAAGGAAGTTTGACCCATCTCTTATGGAAAATGCCAAAAAGATAAGAAAATAAATTGGAGCTTTGGATAGAGTTTATAGAATAGAGGAGTATAATTCAATGTAACTCATTAATTAAGTTTTATTCTCCCTTCTTCTTTTTATAGTCATGGAAACATGGAAAACATTTTACTTAACTAAAGAGAAATAAGGGTATTAACAGTATAACAAGTTCACAATTGATTTTTTTTTATATGAATTGTATTTATTAATATCTAGTTTGGATGTAATGTAGATCTAATAAAATGGATTTCATCTATAATTCAAACTTAGATAATTTGACTAAAATGAATCTTGATTTTAATCCATATTCATTTTAACTGAATTAACTAAATTTGATTTTTTTAATTTAATTTAAAGTGGATTAAAACTATATTGAATTCATTTTGTCAATGATATCAAAATAATATAAGATCAATACAAAATATTTGATCATTAGGTCCATTAGGTGTGTGTTATCTCGATTCGGCTTGACCCTTCAGCTTGGGCTGACTCGGTTCCATCTTAGGTCTTTGTTGACTCGGCTCAACCTTTGGTTAGAGTCGACACAGGACAACCTTCGTTTGGGGACGACTTGGCCTACCTTCGATTGGGACTGATTAGGTTGACCTTTGGCTAGATCCTACTTGGCCGAACTTCGACTAGGACCGACTTAACCAACGATTGGCTAAGACCGACTAGAGTTGATCTTGAGTTGTGATCGATTCAAGCAAATCTTTGGTTGGGACCAACTCAAACGATCTTCAGCCGGTACCAACTCGAGCTAACCTTTAACAAGGGTTGACTCGACTGACCTTCGATTAAGGCTTACTCGTGTTGACCTTCGGCCTGGTCTTCACCCGCCTAGAAATTTCAAAATCTAAAAAATGATGCAATCCAAATCTAATTAGGTGGAGGTGGATTGGATTTAAAATCCAAAAAATTAGGATTTGGAATAAATTCATTTAAATGGACTTAAAACAATATGAACTTAGATTATTATAGATTGGATATCAAAATTTGAATATTTTGCTCACCCTTAGTTTTTTTTTCTCTCTTTGAATAAATCAATTTCTATGGATTCTAATATAATACATTTATTTTATATTATGATTAAATAATTAGAATAAAAATAATTAGAAAGGCTTTATACACAATTTTTACTTGGTTTAGACATTTGGTCATGTTAGTCTCAATTTTGGCATATGTATTATATTATTTATTTTTTATTGTAATGATATTTTAACTCATTTTTTTTATTCACTTTTAATTCACCACTTTAATCATCATTAGATAATCACATCACATCACAAAAAAAATCAAAATAGATTATCTGATAATGATTAAAGTAGTAGATTAAAAGTTAATAAAAAAAAATTAAAATATCCAATAAAATTTTAGAACTTTCAACATTAATTTCGGTACAAGTCATCTAAAAAGTGTTTTAAAAAAATTAAGAAAGTCATACTAATTTTACATTGATTGTTATCTTGGAATTCAAGAAAAATATATTTATTTAATTGATCACCAGAACATTCATGTTCAATAACTATTCTAATATTAAAAAGAAAATACTAAAATTGTTCTCTCTAACAATTTCTTTTCAAATACTCTTTATATTGTCGATTGAAATTGATTAAAAAAAATATAATTGTGTGGTCTCAATTTATATATATTTTTCATGGACAAAAAACATATTAAACGAAACATTTGGGGATACTCATAAGAGAGAGAAAAAAGCTATAAGGAAGATAAGAAGTGAAGAATTTGAATCTAGACATTCTTAGAGTCTTATTTTTTTATTTTTTTATATCTAAATACCTTTCACATAAGTGAACATATATAGTTCATCCATTATCATGTTAATATTCTAGATAACATAAAATCAATTATCTCTTCCAAAAAAAGAACACAATATGACATGTACATATTTATCATCGTAGATTTCGTTCAAATGTTACTTTCAAGTCCGTCAATTGTATATTTAATGACTTTGTATTTTTATTTTGATGAAACTAAATAAATTTAAATCAGTGGAAGAATGTTTGAAAGAGTTTGTTGATAGCATTTTTTTTTTAACATTACCACCTTATAAACATATAATAAGAAGGGTTAAATATGTTTTTGGTCTCTCAAGTTTCAGTGAATTTTAGAATTTGTCTCTCTTCGAAACTTTATACCAATTTAGTCTTTCATCTTTAAAAATACTTAGATTTAGTCCTTCTTACCAAATTTTGTTAAGTTTATTTGACATTTTAAACGCATTTTATGATAACATTTGAATTAACATTAAAGTGAAAATGTGTCAAACGGTGTAAACAATCCAAATACTATAATGAGAGATGCACTTGAAAAGTCATATAAACTTAATTAACAAAATTTGGTTTAAAGAACTAAATTCACATATTTTTAAAGATAAATGACTAAACTGGTCGAAAGTTTTGAAAATAAACTAATCTCAAATTTCTTTGAAAGACAAAAGTCATATTTAATCCTAATAAAAATGAAATAAAAACCGTATTTCATTTTAATTGCAACACACGTCCTAAAGCACTTCTAACCCATATTCACCCGTTGAATAAAGAAGAAGAAGAAATTACTATAATTAGATTTGCGAAATGATAAAAAGCCCTTAAGCGTGGCATTAATCAACTAATCACACTTTTGATTGGGTTTGAAGTTGATGTAAAGGAGATTTCCCTGGATATTAAAGTAATCTAATCACGGAACTACGCATGCATTAATTAGGAACATAAAAAGTAGGTTAATTAATTATTTTATTTTCCCCTTGTTTACTTTATGAACTTTTGATTGTTTGTTTTAATTTTTTTGATGATGATGAATTCCAACAGAATTCTAACTTCCAACTTCTTGTCGGGTTGAGAGATAAGTGTACACATTGTCATGTCATGCATTGGTTCCTTTTTGACCGTAAAAGGTGAAAAGTGATGATGTGAAATATTTTACTTGGACACACCTAAAGGGGAATATGCCCTCTTAAATAACGTTTGTTTGGTATGAAAACACAGTTTGGTATCTCCAACAATCATGGTCCACCTCTTTCTCCCTTCGATAAAGCCAATAGTGACACTACCTTTTTTCTCTTTAAAACATAGAAAAAATGCATGTGAAATCAACAATCACTTAACTTCACTATTTCTTTTATCATCAATTTATTATTTTCATTTTCTAAGGTCAGGGATGTTTATACATATCTAACATATCTTCTCATATTAACTTTAAAAAAAATTGAAGAAGACTTTATAATAAATTATATGATACATTTAAATTTTGACTAAAATTTAATTTTTGTGATTCTTATTTCACTACAACATTTTGTAGTTTAGACCACACTAAATTATACAACGGTTAAATAAATACGACATAAACATATAATATATAATAATATCGTATAAATATCATGAAAGTTCATGATTATATAATTGTCGCTTTAAATCATGTGGATAAAACCAATAGAAAGATGGTCTAAAAATATAGGTGAGGTTTAAAATTAACTTGAAAAATTATTGTCTATTGTGAAAATTTTAAGCAACAATTTTAAAAGTATTGTTGTACTAAAAACGTTATTTATTATCTATAACTACACTCACCTATACCATGCCTAAAAAACTATGATCTAAAATTTAGACAACAGTTTTTATAATTTAGATCATAATTTTATACCATTTTCTAAAGTGATTTTGGTTATAATGTTTCATATTAAGAAATAAGTTTAAGTTTAACTTCTTTAAAAAAGTTAATTTCTGATGTGTAAATTATTTTTCATTATATATTATAATTCGATTTTATTTGTAGTTAATTAATGTGAAATCTTAATTAAATAACATAATTAAAATCTAAATTTATTAGGCTAAACACATTTAGATGCTAAGTAGAAATAATCAAGTTGCTGACTGAATGTAAGTTAGGTATATGTTTGTATGAGATTCATGATCATGTAATCATGAGTATACAATATAATTTAAATGTGAATAAATTAGTCATATTTGAAGCTTCAATCATGAAGATAATAGGGATGCTACAAAAACATCTAGTCATTTGTTTTTATCTCTCCTCTTAAAATAAAATTATTTAATTTAATATTTAATATTGATAGATGAAACCCCACAAATTGATAGAACAATAAAATTTCTATTTAACTAATGTGAAGATTATGCAATTGAATAAATGTCTCATAATCCAATTAAGGTTGCGTGAATGATTGGAAAAATGAATTATATGAGATAGAATGCTCTGGTTATCATGTTTAGTCAAGATATTTAGGGAATTTCTAATCTAAATTAGAAGTTAATTTGATAATTTATTTAATATTTTTATTAGATTTACCAAACTATTTATTATTTAGTCATTATTGAATCACTCAAAAAATCTCTAATTACTCTAAATTTCATATGAGATGTTCTCATTATGAATGAGTAAGTTGAAAATTGATAAAATATAATTTAAACTTAAATATTTTTATCTGAAGAATTTAATCTGTGTATACAAATAACCCCCTTCCGTAGCACCTATATTGACCAAAAAAACAGGAAAACCTAAATAAACATTCTCTATTTTAAGAAGTAATTAATAAATATTTAATATAATTAAATTTAAATATTTCAACAAGCGTCATGAATAAATTAAATCATTTCTGCATTATTAAACTTTCCTAAACGTATAATTCAATATAAACTAAGTGACAAGTTACATGTCCAAATAATTAATTCAATTTGAACAGGAAATGTTAATTAATCTACAATTAACAAATTATCATCTAAACCTAGCTACACATATATATAATTTGTTATTGTAGGTCGGTCATATTTTGATCATAATTTTTGCTATACAATAATTAAAGATTTCACTGAGTTTGGACTCAACATCAAACACCTTATGATTGCAATAGCATCTATGCTCCATGACTGCGCCATATCAAATATTTCATGTCTCACATGCATAATCCTAGATCTCATCATGATAAAAAATAAATAAATAAAATTCAAACAGCACAAAAATTCATTATTTCTAAAAAAAGAAAAATAATTTAATTACCCTTTTGATCTCATAGTTACAATAATTTTTTCTTACATTCTTATCATCCGAAACATTGTCGATCGTATCGTAATTGTCAATTTTCAAACTTCCTTAATTACGGCTTAACACATTCTGATACCGTTTGTGATAAACATGGATCGAATGAATTCTATCATTTTAGAGCAAGAAATTATAACAATAGAACCAAAATATGATGTATTAAAGTACATATATAGAGAGAGAGAGACAAAAAGAGAAATTACATTTAAATGATTAAACAAGTTAGATCGTAGGTTAATTAATTAATTCAACAAAATTAATAATCTCTTTGAACACACCGTTATGTAAGGCGACTTGGACCTAGGTTGATTAATAATTTAATATAGTAGGTAGGAAACATTAGTTATGGCCATTTTATTCTCTATGGCCCTCACTTTGGATATGGGAGTTGAGGGTAGGAAATAAAGTTAATTGAGTTTGATTAAGTAGGGATCAAAAGGACTTAATTACTTACCTAAATTATATATAATATACTTAATAAACTCAATCTAAGACAATTAGAATTATATATATAAAGACTTTTAGGATAGATTAAATTCATTCTAAATTGATTTTATCTCTGTTCGATGTTCGACTTTCGATAATTTTTTATAGGGTTAAATATGTTTTTTGTCCTTTAACTTTCAGTAAATTTTGAATTAGTCAATTTTGAAACTTTAGACCAATTTAGTATTTCATCTTTCAAAATACGTGATTTAGTCCTTTTAATCAAATTTTGTTAAGTTTATTTGATGTTTCGTACGTATTTCAGGATTGTATTTGAGTTGTCTATACTGTTTGACACATTTTTGCTTTAATGTTAAGTCAAATACTATTATGAAACACGTTTGAAATGTAAAATAAACTTAATAAAATTTGATTAAAAGAACTAAATCTACGTATTTCGAAAGGTGAAAGATTAAATTGGTCTAAAATTTTGAAATAGACTAATTTCAGAATTTACTGATATTATTCGATGTGGAACTTTTAAATGGTAATTTATGTGTTAATGTAAGGTTGTTGTAAGGTTTGGAGTAAGAAGAAAGATTGTTGTGGGTATTGGTACACAACAGAGACAGGAGGATTAACAAAGGAAGAGGTCCCCTCATGTGTGCAAGAGGGGTCTCCAATATGTGTAGCTGCACGTGGTGGTGCTTGATAAAAGTGTGAAATTCCCAATCTCTGCTTGATTTGGGAAACCTCTTTTCCTTCATTATATAGGTACTGGGTCTCAAGATACATGCCACGTGGCATGTCTCGTGAGCCATGGAAATGACATGTGATCACTTTCATGCCCTCCCTCTCCATGTCTCGGCCCTAGCTACCTTCCCCTCACGTAGTTCTGTTCTGTCCTTCCAACACTAATTAATCACTCACTTGGGTTAAAGATTAAGATGGTGATTAAGGAGATTAATTAATTAATTAAGATGAGTTTTTGTTTGAATGAACATGGGGGGTGTTGACCAATTGTTGCATGCCATGTGGGAAAGTGAAGCCTGAAACATTGGAGCGATGAGTGTTGAAGATGGTAGAGGTTTAGGGGTACAATTACTTTGAACTGTGTGATTAGCAACCCCAATTTTACAGGGTAACCCTTCAATTGTAGAGGATCAGTTTCCTATGATCACATGGTCCTGCTTATAGAGACATGTACATTATGGCCCACTTTGTTAGCTTAAAAACAAACACACTCTTCTTAACCCACTTGAACCTCAACCCCAATATGGGAACACACACAGAAGAAGAAACCTAATCTCTCTCTCTCTCTCTCTCTCTCTCTCTCTCTCTTTTCTCTCTTACTCTTCATTTTAATTAAACACCAAGTTTTTTGACACTGCCTTCCCAATGCAATTGTTTTCTTCTCATCCAACATCACTGTCTATCTATGTTATTGTACACTTTCTCTCTCTCTTTCTTTCTTTATTTCTTTCTCCATCTTTCACTCTTTCTTTGTGTGTGGTCCTTTGATTTTCCTTCTCTTTATATCCCTCTTATCACTTTCTCCATTTCTGCATCCCTAGCCTTGTATCCCAACACTACTATATCATAGCCTTTCTCCCCCCCCTCTCCATATTATATAGCTTGTCTTTTATTTGTTACCCTCCATACCAAACCAAACCAAAACCATTTTCAATCTTTTTTTTCTCTATTCCCTCTCCCACCTTCTTCATCATCATCTTCTCTACTTTCTCTCTTCACTTCTACCTACTTTGCATACTAATAAACTCAACCGAAACCTACATATACCACCAAGTCCTCATAATTAAGTACTAGACAATTATATTTCACCAATTAAGCACTATCTACCTATATTATATATATATATATATACATAGAGAAAGAGAGAGAGAGAGAGAAAAAAAAACATGTCTAGCAGAAGGTCAAGGCAACAATCTGCATCAACGAGGATCTCAGATGACCAAATCATCGACCTTGTTTCCAAGTTGCGTCAACTTGTTCCTGAGATTCGTGATAGACGCTCTGATAAGGTATTTCAGAATATCCTCCTTTTTTCTCTTTTATCTCTTTTATCTCTCTCTCTCTAGGTCTCTGTCTATCAGAATTATCTTTCGGTTATATTTCAAAATATTGCACTCAAATTTACTAGCTATATGATACTATTCATCAAGATATTCACAATATTATCATTTAAGAGCTTTCACTTTCGTGAACATTGTTTAGGCCTTATATAAGTAAATAGTTTGAACAATGGCTATCGTGTACGTGTAAAGTACTGTTTTTACAATGAAGAGAGAGGTAAAAAGAGGATGAAAAAGATGTCGTAAAAAGTGCTAACTAAATAAATAAATAAATAATATATAACTACATTATACATAGTTTCACGTGGCCTGAAGCAGCTATGTATGTGCACATATAATTATATATATAGATGATGAAGCCACTAGAATGGTATTTTGCCATGTTTTGTTTGTTGCTATGTGACATGTTCTGGAGTCTCGATGCCATATTACTCGGGTAAAACATGTAATATATATAAATATATATATATATATATAATGATAATTTCAAGTGGTCAAAGAATATAGTCAGAAATTGACCATATATTAGGGGAAAAGTTACCAACAGCTCCGAATCTTATGCAGATCCCTAGAATCGTCAAAGGGTTCACATTGACTCGATCGTACAAATATACATGTATAGTTTTGAAAATATATAACTGTTAAAGATTAATAACAGTAACACAGAACCCCAGAAAGAAAGGGACTTCAAAAAGAAAAAAGGTCTGTGCAGTGTAACAATCATGTGGTTAATTTGGACCAATTCGTGAAACGAAGGTTCCTGTATGGTCTCTGAATAGGATTGCATCGTACATAAAGATACATATCATTCACACTCAACACAAAAAAGAAAGAAAAAAAAAAGAAATTACATAAGAAAGTGTTGTTATCTTTGAGAAATGTGATTAAAGTATGTTTTAGCCATGTGTTAAGATAATGATAATGTTTAATGATAGAGAGAAAAGAAAGTGACTTATGGTTTTGCAGGTATCAGCATCTAAGGTCCTACAAGAGACCTGTAACTACATCAGAAGTTTACACAGAGAAGTGGATGACTTGAGTGAAAGACTGTCTCAGTTGTTGGCCACAATTGATGCTGATAGTCCTGAAGCTGCTATAATTAGGAGCCTGATTAACTAGTAATAATCATGATTAATAAGCAAGTCTCATCATCTAATTTTCCTATATTCAAGGAGATATATATCATATGTAAGAGTGTATTAGTTTCTTCTTCTTCTTCTTCTTAGGTGCCATAGAGTGCAGTTTGAGTTGCGTCCTTCCAATATTATATATATAGTATATGGCAGGATTTTGGTGCACTTGTAATTTAAAGGTTTTTGTAATAATCAAAATTAAGGACTCTGTATTATGGCTATATAGTGCTATATATTAATATATGCATGCCACATTTATAGATGTTGTTAAATTTATTTCAGTCTTTTTCTTTATTTTATTTTATATGTAAGAACTTGGCTTTATATTCAACCTAATGACGTCGTGTGATATTTATGTGTCTCACATAATCTAGACAGTGAAATCAGGTTGTTATTATTATTATTAATATGTGAGAGTTTTTTTGTTTGTTCTTGGATATTTTAATTAACAGTTAGAGCTCGAGACTAATATTTTCTTAAACAAATGCTAAGCTGAGTTAAAAAGAGAAAAAAGAAGTTATTAAGATGTGAGAAACTATCTTCTTTTAATCATTTTTCATGTGCCATTTCATTAAATAATTAATGAGTTATTTAGTAAAATTACTCGGCATACACCATCAAGAGTATTTATTTATTTATTTTTACATTAATGTCAATCAAGAAATATCATACCTATAATATTTTTAAAGTAATTGTTATAAAAATTAATAAACTTTAATATACACATTAATTAAGTAGGTTTTATCCTTTGTCGAATTTATTATCATTAAGAAATAAATTTTAAATTTAATTCAATATCAATAAATTGAACATATCACACAACAGATAACTTTTGTAATTTGTTGAACTTATTTCTAATCCATGTGTGATCTCTGACTATTAGGTCTAACTTAGGGTTACGCTTTGATCAGGGTTATACTTTGATGACTTATTATGATATATAAGTGGAGGTTATGTTGATTTTTTTTTTTTTTGTAAAAAATGTTAGTTAATGGAGGATTTATATATATAGATATAAGATGAAGGTTATGCATAGAAATGTGATTAGTTGAAGTTTGTCGGCAAAGTTGAGTTCAAGTTTGTAGAATATGACAATATTAAAAACAAGTTCAGAGTGCAAGAGTTTGACATGAAAGTGATTTGATCAAAATGTTGGATAGTTGGCTATATAATAGAAAGAGATACCTGAATTTTGTATTCAGAAAGTGACAACAAGCGAAGACACAAACCCAAAAGTGTCTTGGTTTTATGAGTTAAAGGTTAAACAAGTGGTTACTCAAGGAAGCGTGCTCAAGTTTACTTTTGCCTATAATTAACATGCTTTTGGATAGTATTATACAAATCATAGTTTTGTACAAAAAACTTTATGCGTGTTAATTAATTGTTAATTTTCTTTAATTAGACATGTTGAGTACCACACTAAGTTTTGTTTAATCTGTACACTTATCAACTTGTCTCTTTCTCTTTGTTCTAAGACTAACCTTATAGCATTATTATGTCCTTTTCTTAATTAAGGATTTGCACTTTTTGTCGTTGCTTCTTCTTGCTCAAACTCTTTAGGAAGTGCTAACAGTGGAACACTCAATTTCTGTTTGCTTTAACTTATTCTGAATCATAGTTGTTTTAAAAAACTTTCAAAAACTAATTACCGTTTATTATTTCTTCAAATTTAATGTTTTTAAGCAAGCATGCATCGATTAATGAAGTGTATTGGTGAATCTTTAAGGATGTGAAAGAAAATAAATATGAGCCTCAAAATATCTTAATTTAAGTTCATATAATTGTGCTTAATGACGGTGAAAGAGTTGATTACGTCTATTTTTTGACCAAAAAAAAACTCTGAAATTAGTTTTATGTTTTAAGTTTAATTTAATTAGTTAAAAGTTTCACATCAATTATGCATAAAATCAATTACTAGCATGTCAATGTGGAGATAATTTTTATGATATAAATGGATTTTATGAAAATGAATTAAACTTCCAAATTTATTTTAATAAAATTTGTTGAAATGTTAGATTTAAAATTTCATCGATTATTATTAAGAAATTGATTATATATCTAACTCAACTCTACAAAAGTAACATGTAAAATAAACTTTGCATCTATTCATATATATATATATATATATATATATATATATATATATATTAAATTGGTCTTATTACTACTAAAAAATTTTGTATTACATAGAATTTTGCTTGCAAATTTATTAAAAAAATTGTAAGAAAATTATTTTTGTCTGTTATTTTTTCTAAGAATCTTAATTGGTATATAATTCCTTTGTGGATAATAATTTCCTATAAAATTATAAAATTCGTAAGTATTATTTATAAAATTTGTTATGAAAAGTGATTTATACAAAATATTTTACAAAAAAATTGACAGCAATTTTCTGTAATTTTTTTTCATAACAATTTATAAGTATTTCCTACAAAAAAGAAATTCAGAACAAAATTGACAAGAAATATGAGTTTTTTTTAGTAGTGTATCACTAGTGAATATTATAAGACTTTCAACACAACTCTCTCATGCTGATGCATGTACATCTTGAGTGTGAAACTAAATATTAATAGGTGATTCAATAGCAATCCAACTACGATGAAACAATAGACTCAACACATAACGAACTTCGTTAGGATAGACTCTTAACTCATAACAATGATACCACTTAAGAAGTAAATTTTAAGCCTTACTTAATCTTACAAAATTAACTTGTAAAATAAGATTTGCACCCACTTATATATTCTAAATTGATCTTATCACTGTTATATATTCTAAATTGATCTTATCACTAGTCATAACCATTATCAAGATCATTATTATAATATACACAAAATATTTAATCTTATACAAAATGTACACAAGAAAATACATTAAAAATTTCACATTAATTAAAAAATTGATTTACGACATATAAATATATAAATAAGGGTTGAATTTGATTTTAGTCACTTAAGTTTGAATTAAAATTTGGAATTAGTCTTTTTTTTGAAACTTTGACTCAATTTAGTCCCATAATTTTAGAGATACATGAATTTAGTCATTTTAACTAAATTTTCATAAGTTTATTTGACCTTTTAAGTACATTTCATGATAGCATTTTATCTTTCATTTCAATATTAACTCAAATACTATCCTAAAATGCGTTTGAAATGTCAAATAAACTTAAAAAATTGGTTAAAAAAATAAATCCATGCATTTTTAGATATGGAAGATTAAATTGGTTCAAGTTAAGAGAAAACTAATTCCATTTTTTATTAAAAATTAAGAGATAAAAATATATTTATTCGTGTAAATATTTTATTTTAAACTCACCTTCTATTAATAATTATAAAAATTTAACAAATGATATCTCAATTGCTATTTTGATGTGAGAAATACATTTTCATTGACAAGGTTAAAAAATGATGGCATCAATCAATCAAACTAGAAATATTTCCCCAATGTGTGGATTATGCAGCATGACTTTATATGTAAACAAATTTGGAAAACGCATCACTTTTTTTCCTTATGTGGCGGCAATAGACATTCATGTATCTTTTCAATGATTTTAATGGCCACAATCACTCTCATATTTTATTTATAAGAAAGGTACTTAGAGAAAAAAAAAAGTCTCTGTTATTTTTATGCGTTTTTTAAGAATAAAAATATTAGGGATTCAATATCAATTAACCACAGACAATCTTTTCTAATAAGATATTGATATATCTTTTAAAATGAGTTTCATGATCATAAATAGTCTCATTTTTATTTTTTAAAAGTACTTAATTAAATTGAAGTTATAATCGAATTTATAATAGAAAAAAGATTTAGTTTCTCCCTTTTCTATGTATTTTTTTTAAGTTTAAAGATTATAGATTTAATATTTACTAAAAAAGACACTACATTAACTCAAAAATTATAATACAGTGTGTTTGTAAGAAAATTTTATTGTATTATATAAAATACGGACTTGATCATATTTCAGTTTAATAACTTGATTATTTTTAGGTACCTAAAATATTGTATGCTGAATTCTAAATACTGAGATATCAAAATATAGATATTATGTAAGACAATTAAGTAAATAAGTAAATCGATATATTCTATTTTAGAGAGATTATAATTTACAATTCGAATTATTAAATTAGTAGAATTAAATAATTTCTTTTAGAATACTTTTATATTATCAAAATTTAATAAAAGTAGTATTTACAAAACTCTATCCGATATCAAAAGAGATAAATTTACACGAATATAACTTTGATCAAATTGTGTATTTAGGGTTAGTTTAAGGTTCAAACACGTAAAATATTTATTTTAAATATTTGGAAAAAAAATCTCAAATTCTTTTTATTTAGTATTGACCTTTAAAAAAAGGTTAAATATGTTTTTTATCCCTTAACTTTCAGTGAATTTCGAAATTAGTCCATTTCGAAATTTTAGAACAATTTAGTCTTTCATCTTTCGAAATACATGGATTTAGCACTTTTAATCAAATATTTTTAAGTTTATTTGACATTTCAAGCGCGTTTCATAATAGTATTTGACTTAACATTAAAGTAAAAATGTGTCGAACAGTATAAACAACTCAAATATAATTCTTAAATACGTACGAAACATTAAATAAACCTAACAAAATTTGATTAAAAAGACTAATCCACATATTTCGAAAGATAAAAAATTAAATTGGTCTAAAATTTCGAGATGGACTAATTCCAAAATTCAATCAAAGTTAAGGGACCAAAAACATATTTAACCCTTAAAAAAACTCAAATTTTTAGTACTAATTATTTTAGATCTCCAAAAAATTACTTCAAAATATTTGAAAAGTAAATTTTAAATCAAATTACGATAAAAACATTAGTCTTAACTACTCAACCATTGAATTTTTTTTATATAATATTTAATTATTTAACATTTTAAAAAACTATATGGATATGTATGATTTGGCCCCTACCTATATATACTCCAATAATATATAATTTTACAATATTGACTGTAGTTTCTGCCGACAAGTAAGAAAAATAGGGTTAATATTACATGTAAGTCCAATTTACAAAACCAACATGTAAGAGAAGAAACGTGCCTGTGAATAGGTCATAAACTATTGTTTCATTAGCCATTGACATTTTTTTCTTTTAGTTTTGAAGTTAAATTTCAGAGCTAATAATTATCAATGTAGTTCAAATTCTGAACTTGTGTTATTGCCACCATATTCAAAAAGAAGCTGAGATAGATACCCAACAATAAATAACAAAACAAAAGGGAATAAATGTTTTCATGAACATTCCAACACCAATGTTATGGAGATAGACACAAGTCCAACATAAGTTTAGTTTATTTATTCTATGATGAATTTTATTTTATTTTATTTTGTCTGAAAGTGTTTATGAAAAAAATTAGAAATATGAACCCTAGGTAAGTACAATTATTCAGGGACTATTTAGCGAATATGAAAGGACTTAAGGGTGATAAAAAAGGAGTATATAAGTAAAATTAATACTACCTTTACTCCCTTTTAATTATCGTTTAAGATTTCTTTTGGAAAATCCAAAAGAAATATAATATTTTTCTTGACTTTAATAAAATATTTATAAAAAGCTGTTTTTTTTTTTATATTTATGCTATAGTAAATAAATATATGTAAACTAATTAAAACTTAAATGAAAGATAAAATAAAATAAAAATAAAAAACGTAGTGACTTGTATTGATTTTTTAGAAAATGGGATGAAAAAAAGAATTTAAACAAATGTGAAACTAAGAATATCCGTTATCACCTACATGTTAATGCGCATATTGTTGGAAGTCCTTATCGATTGGAGATAAATTCAATTCATAATATATAAATGGATGCAATATTCATTTTACAAGTTAGTTTTGTGGGGTTTAGTTAGACTTAAACTTCACTTTTAACACATATGTTCAATTTTGTTTATGATAGTAAGATTATTATTATTATTATTATTATTATTATTATTATTATTATTATTATTATTAAATGAAAATAATTTTAAAAAAATAATTATAAATATTTTCTTTTATTTTGTACGTAATTTTATAATTAAAAATAATTAAATTTAAAAAATAGTTAAATAAAATATGGTTAAATTTAAATAAATGATCACTTAAAAAGTAAAATTGATAAAATAATTATTTTAGTTATTTTTTTTAAAAAATTAATGGGTAAAATAATAAAATAAATATGGGCACAAAAAAGATGAATTTTGTTATAAATAGGTATAGATAAATTTTGAAAGATATATAACTTAGGTCAAATTTTGATGATGGATACATAAAAATGTAATATTTTTATATAATTTAATACTTTCTATGTATTAATAAATGTTTTTTTTACTTTAATATAGGTTACTTTAAAAAAGATATGTTACTATTTAGCTTAGTAGTCGTTTTATCTAGAAGAAATAAAAGGAAGTTTATATAATCTCCCACACAGTTAATGATGTAAAAACAAAAGTAAACGACACAATATTGTAAAGAAAGTCAAATGGATTTTATTTGCTTGGTTTTGAAAAGATTTGTAAAGAGGACTTTTACATGAGTTTTCTTGTGATCTTACTCACATTATGTATAGTCATCTTGATTTTATAATACATGTGGGTCTAATGAATTTATTAAACTTACTATTTGCATTGACCTTTAAATATTCAGTTATAGTAATTTATAAAATTTTGTTGCAATTGGCACATAAAATGAATCATGATGAATTAAATAAACTCATTTTCATTCATTATTCTCCTTAATCATTCTTTATGTTTATATCAGTCCATTTATATAATTTTATGCCTTTATTATTTTCATTTATATTTTTCTACACACCTAAATTGCCTAGAGAAAGACATGAATGAAAACACTTTTTTTTTATAAATAATAAAATAAACATATTATTTATATTATAATCAATGTAAGATGGTAATATACTTCATTCAATATTTAGATTATAATATAACATTCTTTTTATGCACGTAAAAGACATTAAAATCATGAAGAAAAATATACAAACTCAAAATTAGAAAATTTATCTCATTCTATTAAAATTATATGTCCTAGGTAGAGCTAGAATTGGCTACTTAAGAAAAAGTCGGTGGATGAGGAGTGTAACTCAATTTTGTGCAAGTGAGAGTTTAATATTTTTGAAAAAATTTTAATGCGGGTTTTCATACATAACTCTTGTAGCTAGGATGTCAATGGGGCGGGTGATGGGAAAACAACAACACAAACAATATACTAGAGAATGCAACGGATATAATTTTTCCTAACTTGCAAAAATTTATGAGGAGTAACAATCAAAAAGCAGCAACAATAATAAATCACCAAAAGTACAAATAAAGGCATCGAAATTCTTAACGTGGAAAACCCCTCAAATCATGAGTCGTCCAGACCAAAGAAATAGCTCCACTATGATAAAAAAGAGTACAAAAGAGTCTCAATCAATAGCACAAATTAGTGTCAACACCCAACCAAATAACAAAGCAACAAAGCTTTCAAAATAGAGAAGAACAAGATAGGAAAATCTATATAATCACTGCTGTAGTGCGAAATTAATATCTCCCAACTCAGACCTCGTATCAACGATCCGACTGGTTAAAATGAAGAGCAATGAGTTCCGAACCTTCTGTAAAAATTTCAGCCCGATCCAACGGTAAACGAATCCGCAGTGCCGAATTTACGGTGACAGCTCTGTGAAAAATGTGAACAGAATTTTCCCTCTACCTCTCCCTCTGTGTTAGGACTTTCATTATGTTCTGACTCTATTGTTCTGCCTCTCTATTTATTTTATAGCCCCCTCTCCACTGGGTTAAGTGAGAGATGGGCTTCTCAAGTTTTGGGCTTCTCAAGTTTTGTGCTTTTCTCCACATAGGAAAGGAGCCCAATACCCAACAGCGGGTAGGGTAAGGATGGCAAAAATATTCGTGCACATGAGTATTTGCAGATAAAATCCGTTACGGATAGTTGGTACTCGCGGGTAATAGGTATTCACAGGTAGTAGATAATTTAATATCCATTCATTAACGGGTCGAATCGGGTATCATACTGTTCGTACCTGCGGTATCCGTGACCCATTAAGAAAATGAAATTACATTTATATCCTTAGGTTTTACATTATTAAGTTACTCATGTCTTGCTTGCTAAAGTTTTTTTTTTCTTCTCGTTCTTTGTTGCCGTCAAATGTCAGACAAGTATTTCTCCTCTCTCATTGAGGCAAATCAAAACGTTGGCCTTAACATTCTAACTCCCAGCAAGTTTGAGTTCGAAGTTGAGGTGTTGACATTCCGATGTTGGAGTTCGAAGTTCAAAGTCGAAGTTGATGGTAGGCTCACGGTAGTTTTCGCCTTGAGGTTTAAAACCTGACGTAGAGGGGCGGTAAGGCTTTTGTTTCACTCGTGAGTTGTGAGAAATGACAAAGAAGATGGATTGAGACGAAGGCCAGGGACATTGTTGGTGGTGCTCGGGAGTGGCGCGGGCATAAGCGCATAATTACAATGATAGGTTGTGTTGTTTGTTTCTCGCGACAACTCCTACGGTGGTGACAAGCGTTTCCGACAACATCTCTCGCCGTCATGGGGCATGTGGCGGCGGAACCTGCTGCTAGATTCATGGTGACTCACAAACGTGAAGGTGGAAGGTTAAACCCTAATTGCCTTTGTGTGGGAGAAGAGGAGAGAGTTGGGTCTGACCAAGGTTTTACACGTTACACCCCTCATTTTAATATTTGCACCAATTTTCATTATATGTTAGGTTGTTTAAGTTTTTTCTGCACCTCTATTTATTTTTCTTATTTGTAATTTAATTTGGATCTAATAAAAAAATTATATAAAAAATATTTGCGGATATCCAACCGGTATCCGTGGGTTGAAAAAAAATCTGCGAACTTTTTTAATGCGAGTATTCAGCAGGTAACGGGATGGGTAACATGTACAGTTTTTTCATGTGGGTCGGGTAGAGGGTAGGCACTATCCGTACCCAACCCGACTCGTTGTCATTCCTAGGGTAAGGTATGGGTAGTGGCTCTCCCGTACTTTACTCGTTGGATAAATATTCATTTCATACCTCTATCCGTGCGAGTATTTGTTATATAGGTACCTCATACTTTTAATATCCACGAATATCCATATTTACCCGCGGGTATTTCAAATAAAGTGCAAATCACACATTTAAATAATGTTGAATGACAGTTTACAAAGGAATGGAGATTTTTTTAAACCAATATATTGATAAAAAATAAGTCATTCAGAATGAATGTGTTAATGTTTTAATTCTATTTTTTATTTTTTATTTTAATTTAAATTAGAGTATAGTATCCACGTGTAGAGATACTATGATACCCGTACTCACCTCGTTAACAAGCGGGTATAAAAAATATTTGTGCCTGTTATATGTAGATATCCATTTACTATATCTTTTTCTATCTGTTATGAGTTTTATGCATAAATACATGTGATTACAAATTTTTTTTTGACATCCTAAGTTTAAACATGTTTCTTTGCAAACTTTATGGGTTACCTGCCACCACCATCATTGTGCCCAAATTAAGCTAAGAATTCAAATTTTATTACTTGTATTGATTGTGCATTTGTAATAAATTAAGTAAATGAATTTTTAAAATCCCAATGTATTTCTATAAGTATTAACTGGTCTATTTAACTTGGGAGTTTTACAGGACAAATTAGGGTACAAAAGTTAAAATTATTTTAAAATATGGGTTATACAAATAAATATTTTTATAGTCTAAGTTTATGAGAGTGCAAGTTTAAACAGGTTAACCCATCCACATGCTTAAAGATAAATTGTTATGTATTTCCAATCAATTGGTAGGTTATTTCCCCTCCCTTTACTAGTCTTACATCCTAAGAATGCTTTATAAATAAGAAAGTTGAATGACTAATTGTTTGAAGCGAGTTTTATGTTTTATAAATAAGAAAGTTAAATGATTGATTGTTTGAAGTGAGTTTTTAGTCTAACTGAATCTTATAAAATTTGTCTGAATAAAGGTTTATATCAACTTATATACCGTAAATTACTTTATTTTTAATTATTGGAAGTCTCACATCAACTAAATAAGACAATTTTATAGTATATAAATGAAGTGCAAACCTTATCTTATAATTGAATTAGGCTTAAAATTCACTTTCTACTGTTTCTTCGATAAATCTTGCATTATTAATCCAAATTTATAAAGTTGAATATCCCTTAATAAGAATTCAAAGTTATAGAAAAACGGGACATAAATTCTTGACTTTTTTTTTCGTATTCATGAATTATTTAGTGCATATTTTGATCTGCATTCGATAAGTTAAAATTGAATCACTAATTCAAATTAAACTAAAATTATTCATAATTTAGATTGTTTGCCATAGCTTAACTTCTTTCCTTAACCTTCTCTATCTTTGGATCATCTGCTAGTTCTCCTGCAAAACAAAAACAAACCATACACGATACTAAAATATTGATGAACATTAAGCAAACAAATTTTATTTGTATTCTTTTAGAAAATAAATTGAGTACTGATAAGTTATAAGTAGGGTCGATAACACAAAACTAGCATCTATGATCTCATTTATTCAATTAATGAGAATAGTAAAAGAAATGGAGGTTTTGAGTTTGAAAGTAAAAACAGAAAATAAATTGTAAACATATCAATGAATGAATTAGCCAATTAACTAATAAACATTTAATATCAAGAAGATTCTAACGTAATATATATTGCTATTTAGTAGTTATGGAAAAATAGTTGTGTATCTTAATCACTTAGATTTAATGCTATGTAACTTAAAATCTTTAAGAAACAAGTCTATCTCATTAACTCTTTTTAGATTTTTTTTTTAATTTAAGTTCTAAAATGTTTTTAATTTTTTAAATTCTGCATGTTTACAATATTTTGGTTCATGATAACATTTACTAAAAGCAATATATATTCTTTGTCATGTACATAAAAGTAGTGATTGAAAAATTTATTATTTATATAATAATTACAAACAAAAATATTATAATTTGCATTGACGTTCGCAACATATTCAGGAATGTAAAATGTGTTGTTGCTAATGACAGGAATAATTAAAATTTCTGTCCATTACTCATCACCCGTTGTTTGAAATTAGGTTTTAAAGTATTTTGTAAGAAGGGATAACTAAATCATTTCACTAAAAGTATGGAAGGTACAAAGAAAACATTTTGGGAGAGATAGTAGGCCCAAACTTTATTCTGTATTCCATAAAGTCCACTTGGTATTTATCCCAAATTGTATATAGCCTTCTGCTCTCTATCTCCCCTTTTTAACTAAATACACTTTTATTTTATTTCTTTTATTTAAATTTACATATTTATTCTTATTTGTCCTTTTTGTTCCATGTTCAAGAAAGTACTTTCCAAAATGTTGAAAATAAACAAAAGTGTTTTCAATGAAATACTTTTCAAAATATTAAGAAAATAAACAGCTTTCTAAAAAGTGCATCCGGAATATAAAAAAAAAGGGAAAATAGTGCACCATGAATTACTTCCCAGAACTATTTCTTTACATTTTAAAAAATAATTTTTGGAACACTTTTTTTTTTCATTTTAATATTCTAAAAGACAATCCTAGAACTACTAAGAAAATAAAATGTGTTTTAAAAAGTACATTTTGCAATTTAATGAGGTATTTGATAAGTAATTCTTATAAAACCTTTTTTACATTTTAGAATGCACTTTCCTATAACACATTTTATCTTCTTTAATATTAAAAAATAATTTTTCAAAACTTGAAAATCAAAAGATTATTTTTCCATAATTTTAGAAAACTAAAAATGTATTTCATAAAAGTACATATTAGATTTTAAAGAGATTATTTTGAAAATTAATTCTTGGAATATCTTTTCTGATATTCTATAATGTAGTATAAAAAAAAACATATTTTTGTTTCTGTATCATTCATAATAGTACTTATGAAACACTAAAATAAATAGTATTTTGTACAATACTATTTTTAGAAGGTTATGAAACTGAGATTTGCTTTTTGAAAGTATTTTCTCCAAGAACATTTTCCGCCCAAGTTTCACTATGAAAAATAAAGTACGAGGTTGAGAGTTAAAAAATAAAAAGGTGTGTGTAGTATGAGGGGGAGTGCATAAATCTAAAAGGGATAAGAATGTTTGGAAATAAAGGAAAAAACAATGGTCAATATCTCAATTAAATCAAAAGAAACAAAAGGGAGTGTATTAACTACAAAAGGTGAGTATAAATAGAAAAGTTAGGTTTGTTCTTTCTATACTCCCATGATTACTATCTGCACCTCCAAACTAAGCTATAAAATATTTGAGAAGATTTTAATTTCTAGAAAGCTCAACCCTAGAAGGTATCAAATAAATTTTGCAAAAACATGTTTCGAAAATTCTAAAAAAAGAAAACTCGTTCTTGCAAACAATCCGAAAATGATCATTTAAAAAAATTATGGGACGCAGTTAGAAATTGTAAGGTGCATTTATAGATTGTAGGATGCAGCTAGAAATTATAGGATGAAAGGCCCATAGATAGTTTTGGTGAAGTCCAAGAATAACCAGTTAATACCTTGTTGCCAAGAAAGAAGGTGAAACCACTTGTTATTTGCATTAAGAAATATTAATTTAAATATAAGAATTAATTTTTATTTATAGAAATTATTTTTATTTTTTCTCTTTATGAGAAGAATTACCCAAATAAACTCTAAATCATGATAATCAATCGCAGGGAACTCAATTTTCAATGTATTTTTAATATAATAAATTCGTTTAACAATAGTTGTTTTTAGGATGAGTTTCATTCAATAGTTAATGTATTCTGAAAAAAAAAATTAATTATTCGGATGATACCGACTTTGATAAAGTTACCGACTTTGATAAAGTTATGTATCTATTTTTAAAAAAGTATCACTTGTATCCCACTTTTTGAAAAAAATGCTTCAATTATGTTCTTTTCAGATAGAGTTGACTAACGCCATTAACGACATGCCACGTGTCAGTCTGTTGTTTTTTTATTTTTTAACTTTTAAACTTTTTAAATTTTTTTAATTTAAAATAAAAATAAAAATGTTACATGTCAAGTTTTTGTGTGACACGTGGCATTGTCAGTGCCACGTAACATTACAATGCCACGTAGTATTACAATTTCACGTGTCAGTGTCATTATCAAATGTCGTTGTGTTAATATCGATTTATAAAAGATGGATTACCAAAATATTTTAATTATTAAAAAAAATTGGGACAAAATTGAATCAGATATACATAAGTAGGTACTAAATTAAAATAAAAAGACATATATAGGGACTAAATCGAAATCAATACAATGACATTTGAGAGTGATATTGACACGTGACATTGACAATGCCACATGTCACACACAGGGACTTGACACGTGACATTATTTTAAATAAAAAAAAGTTAAAAAAAAACAAAAAAAAAACCACATACTAACACGTGGCACGTCGTTAATAGCGTTAGTCAACTCCGTCTGAAAGAGACCTAATTGAAACACATTTTTAAAAGTTGGGATGCAATTGACATTCTTTCAAAAGCGACTACCAAATTGACACACCTCTGCCAAGGTAGATACCATACGAGTAATTAAAAAAAAAATCTATCATACTTTTTAATTGAAAAATATGTAAATAAATAGATTGATTTGTTATCTAAAAAAATCGCCACCGACCATGGTTTTATGGTTTATAGGCATTACAACACTATCTACCATCATTTCTTTACAACCCAACAATGAATTTATCTGTCATTGTTGCCGGCCTAGGTTTCTTAACAACACCAATGTCAATCATGTCGCATCCTCACTTCTAGTTCTCCATTATTCACTGCAAAAAAATATGTATATAATAACACATCTTTGTGCAGCTTTTACTATTAAAATACACTTCATCAGTTTTTCTTCTTTTGATCACGTTGGTGTTGTACCCTTCCTTTGCTTCATATCTGCAATGTGGATCCCTTTTGTTTCTCCACAACACCATGTGTACTTACTTCTTCTTTTTCTTTTCTTTTTATTTTAACTTTTCATTTTACCTTTTCTTTGGCTTTTACTTCTTTAAATTTTAATTTCATCTCTCTAAAAAACAATTCCAACCTCATCTCTTATCTTAATTTCAGAATTTTGATTACACAAAATTAAATTGTAATTAGATGAAATGCATGTTTGTACAGTAAATACTCGTACTTGCTATATTTTAATTTAAATTAAAAAAAAATATTAAAACATAACACATTGATTTTGAATTGATTATTTTTTATTAATCGGTTTTAATTTCTTTTTATTTGTAAACTGTCATTCAACACTATTTAAATGAGTTATTTTTACTTTGTTTGAGATTTATGATTAAATTTATTTATTAAATATTAAATATTTCTTTTGTAAATATCCACGAGTATCTGTAGATATAAAAAATATGAGAATATCTACACAAATATGGGTATGGATACGAGATAAATATTTATCCAACGAATATCATACGTAGGAGTTACTACTCGAACCCTACTTGTCCTGTTGACATCCCTGATCTTTCCCTTCCTAAACAAAACATATTTTTGTGATCCCATATACCTCTCATTAGTGCCAACCATGTAGTCTTTCATATCAAGTTTTCATTACTATTCAATCCTAGCATATATTAATATTGAAAATGTTACTTAATTTGGTTATGTGAAAGTGTTGTTACTCTTATCCATTTGTATCAAAGGTACGATGCCAAAATGTGAGAATAAAATATCTAGATCTCATACTTCTTTTGATTTACATATTATTGACCATTTCACCCGTACCATTTTCTTTTATTCTAATCTCCAACCCTTATTTTCAAAAAAGATAGAAAAAAAAGGAAGAGAAGTTATAACAAATTTAATCAAACAAAGTCTACTAATAAAGGATAATTGTACCTTCCATAATGTCAATCTCTTCCTAATTTTGTGTAAAATAGTCTCACAACTTTAACCCAAACCCTTTTACTCTTTAAGGCGAGATGAAACTTCTGAACATGACAATGTACTACATAAAATACTTTAAGGCTTATACACTTTTTTTTCTCATGTACTGTATCAAGAACAGTCTTTAACAGCTATAGTTATTAAGCTTTTTCTCTCGAGTAACATGACAAGAGGGCATTGATTCTTTTCTCAACATAAAACTTACTGACTATTTTATTTGGGTTTAATTAGTCGTATAGTACCCACTTTTGTTTATATGTGTCAATTTGGTATTCGTTTCTAAGAATGTGTCAATCGAGTCCCAATTTTTGAAAAAGTGTCTCAATCAGATTTCTTTCAGACAAAAAAATATTAAAGCTGCTAACTTAATTCGTAATTTTTACAACTAAATTTTAATATAAATATTAATACTTAATTTTGTAAGTCATTTTAAATATCAATACCAGTGTTTATAATTTTTTGCTGAAAAGGATCTAATTGAGGTATCTTTTCAAGAATTGAGACTTAATTGACACATTTTTAAAAGCGGGTACCAAACTGACACATTTAAACGAGAGTGGGTACCATTCGACTAATTAAATTTTTTATTTTCAATAAAATTATTCACTCCCTTTGTGATGCATTCATTCACTCCTAAACTTCAATGCTCCCCATATTTGGTAGGACCAGTGACCCAAAGCCAGATCTTAAGGGCACTCAGGGAACTTTTTGGAGAGCTATAGGGTCCTTCAGCCTCACTTTTTATAATTGTTAAAATAAATAATTTAAGACATTAAGATGACTATTTAAATGTAAGAATTAGGTGTACTATTGTACTATTATTCATTTTTTTATGTCTTTCATAATTTTATTCTAAAATAAATGGTAATTTTTTAGATAAATATTTCATTTCTACTTTTGGAGCAAATATATTAAGTTTTTATAGTGTTTTTATTTTATTGAATATAAATACTGTTTTAAAATCTATAAATAGTAATTTATTGAGTTTTGTTGTCTTTTATTTTATATAAATTTAACTATAAATTATTTGTGAATGTAGCAAGCTAAATTTAACTATCTTCTTTTTTTTTTCTTTCCCACCCTTGTTTTGTAGGCACATTAATTGTTTCTAAGGCTCTTGCATGTGTAATGCAAAGAAACAATATTGAATACCGAGTTACACAAAAAACTTATTGCAGCAAAATTAGGAAGATATTTTTTTAAAAACTATAACTAAAAAGATTGATACCATTGTTTATTATAAATCAATAAAAAATATTTAAATGTGTGAAATTTATTACTAAGAAAACTCATATTTCTTGTCAATTTTGTTTTAAATTTTTTTTGTAGGAAATATTTATAAATTTTGTTATGAAAAAAAAATTACAGAAAATTACTGCCAATTTTTTTGCAGAATTTTTTGTATAAAACACTTTTCGCAACAAATTTTGTAGGAAATATTTACAAAAAAAATATCATGTAATATAAGTATTTTTAGTAGTGATTATTTATAACATGTGAAATTCATGCTATGACACTTGCAATCTTAGAAGAAATATTTTGTTTATCAATTATTTAAAAAAAAAATGGATTGATTTGCTGTCTTAATGATTTGATTTAGTTTTACTAGGATATATGCGATTTGTATAAAAACAAAGTTATAATTTGGAATGATTTGTTGCTGTTTTATCCTATAAAAACTATACTAATACTTTTGATGATTGATTTTTAATATCAAGTTATGTATTTTTGCAACGAAGTATAAAAGAAAAAGTGAGAAGTATTAGTACTAGGCATCAACCATTAGGTAGTGATGAAAACTTTGGGTGTTTTTATTTTTAAGTCGTACAACTTATAATATCCTTATACTAAAAATTTTGCTAAATTTAATGTTTTTCACTTCTTGTCCATTATCACAACATCAACCTATGTTCAACATTTTCTTCATTATTGCATTGTAATGTTCATCTTCCACTAATTTCTAAACTGATTATGATTTGATGGAATGACTGTGACATAGAAACTCACAACCTACTGGGATTTTCTTACCAATTGGCCCCCCATTTTTGTGCATGAACACATGATGCATGATTGAAAAAGGGAGCTTAATAGGTTCAAGAAAAAGTTCATATTTTTTGGCACAAATCTTTTGTATCATTAGTTGTTCCATGCTGGTTCATCCTTTTCTAAATGGCACAACTACATTTCCAACTTTAAATTTCATAAATTGATACTTTATTTTAAGTTCACATAATCACTAAGGCTCAATAAGTTCAATTTAATGAATGTGCTTAAAAATGTGTGTAATATAACTGTAACTATGCATTCTTTTATATGTTAATAATTTTTGCCTTTAAAGTAAAATAATTAAGTGGGGACACCATCTCTATTATGATTTATGGAAAGAAAAAAGTGTAGCAACCATTTTTACATTGGGTTGGTATGATACCAAAGTCAAAATTGGTGAGTTTTCTTGCCTCCTATATTTATGTGTATCAACCTATGACAGTATCTTTTTCTTGCTTGTAAGAAATTCAGTACAAAAGGTATAAAGGGAAATAATTTAAAGCAAATGGGTGAGGACAACCATCAGAGGGAAAAACCGACACCCTTAAATAGGTAGCAAATAGTTAATTAAAGCTGTTACATGTTGAAACTTTCTCTAAACTTTAAAATTATTTATGTGATGCTGAACGGTTCTGTTGGTTCCAGAAGAAACCGTGTATTTGGTTATAGCAGTCACAGATTCCTTGAGTCTAGAAAAAAACATCATATTTGACTTAACCACACAGGCCTAAGAAAGACACTGTGTAATGTTGTTTAGGAAAATGTTTTATTAATACATGAAAGAAAAAGATTGTATAAACCAAGCATTTTTTGTTTTGTGAAAAGGGGAAAATGAAGAAAAGTATACACTATGCAGTACATTGAACTGGTTCTGCATAATTAGAGCACCTCATTATTCACTCTTGTATCTCCTTCCTCTTCTCTGATATGATCAACCACACCGAAAAAACCTCACTGTACAAAACTATAAACAAAATACCACAATACACAACTCAAAAAATTTGTTCAATTACCTGTGTTAAACTAATCACTCACATTAGGATTGTGAATTTGATGCAGAAAGTGGGAACTAGTAGCAGCAAATGGGGCAGCGGATTAGTCCATTTTCATTGCAGTCAGGGCAACGATGGAATCCATAATCACCAACCTCACCATCATCATCTTCTTGTTCTTCTTCTTGTTCTTCTTCACCATAACCTTCATAGTAGATTTTACAACTTCCATAGCAAGTTTCACATGGCACAAACCTTACATCCCCACAAGCCTCACATACTCCTTCTTCATCAACATTGTCTTTAATCTTCTCACAACAATCAAGCAATTTCTCAAGTTTTCCATCCTCATGCAGTTGTTGAATGTCCTCTGCTCCACCAATGTAGTTCCTCCCAATAAACACCCTTGGCAATCCTAATCCTCCCTTACCATATCCATGACCCAATAGCTCTTTCAGCTCCTCCTTGAACCCTGAATGCATAGACACATCTCTCTCATCCACCCTCACACCTAACCCCTTCAGAATTAGCCTCACATGGCATGAATCCTCATAAGTCTTTCTCACACCACGCAGGCTAGTGAAATACAGCACCACCTTCTCCTTCCTAAATGGGGTACCCTTCAAATCATCATCATCATCATTGCTCATCTTCTTCTCTTCCTCAGTAGAAAACGAAAACCCCTTTCTGGTCATGTTCCCTTGCAATAATGATTCATCTGACGAGTAAACAACAACCACTTGATTATCATCAAAATCTGAAGCTGCAGGGTTGACACCTGAACAACCATTTGATCCCTCCTCCTCTTCCTCCTCTCTCTTCTGATGCCCTATTGATTTGGCTGAATCGTTGCCATTCTCAACGAAACCACAAGGCTTGGGTGGATCATGAACATGAACATGGCCTTTGAGATTGACATCAAAAGAGAAACTCTTGAGGTGCTTCGGTGATCTAAAAGGGCTTGTGTCTTCAAGGCCTTCCATCAGTTCCCACGTGTTGATAGTCTCTGGCTCACAAGGCGGTGTTGAGATTGGAGTCTTCATAATTGCTTTTGGCAACATTTGCTCAATCATTTCAGACCATGTCTTTTCCTCTCTCTGTCCCTTTCCCTTCTCCTCTTCTTCTTCATCGTCATCCTCATCATCATCATCCTGTGGTCTGAAACTGTCACTGTCAATGACCTTGCCACTGGGAAGCCTTAAACCATTGCCATGGTTGATGTGAGGTACCTGGTCCAGAGAACCTAGAGTGGTTGATGTCAATGCCACAACATGGTAACTGTCTCCTTTGGTTTGAGGTGGGTGATGTACATGCACCGAGAAGCTTCTAGGCACAGAGGAATAATAAGGGGCGTCGCAGTGACAATGTTGACACCCCTTTGGCTTGGAATTGGCACAACCCATAATTATCAAACAAAAGCACAAATCTGAATTGGTAAATTAACAAACACACAGAAGGCACAAAAGGCAAAAAAGAAGAAAACTTTGTTTGGGGAATCAAAAACACCCCACAAACAACCACAAAAGAACTACCGCAAACCCAGTCCACTCAAACCAAAAAGAAAAGTGAAAAATGGTAAAATGAAAAAGCTTGCACAAAATTTGATGCCAAGGCACAAAATAAGAGATAAAGATTTTGAATGGTTAATTACAATTGAATGGAAGAAGAGGAAGAAGAAGAGAGAAAAAGAAAAACTCTCAGACACACACAGAGTCCAGAATAGAAATGGAGAGGAAGGTGTGATTGAAACAGAAATGAATCGAAAGTCAAAGAAAGAGGGCGAGAAATGAATCATTCAACCACCATTCATCATCCCCACACGCTCACTCTCTCTTTCTAGAGTTTTAGAGAGAGAAAACAAAAACCATAAACTAAATCCTTTGGATGTAACGATTCTGACTAGAGGAGTTTATACGTATAGACACAACACAAATCACAGAACTCAAACACAATATTAAGGTAACTTTTCTGACTAGAGGAGTTTATACTTATAAATCAGGTAACTTTTCTGACTAGAGAATATTAAGGTATAATAATATTCCACTCCCATGAATCAGATTTTCAGTAATAGATCTTGTTTTAAGAATTTGATTCCCTAAACATGTATCATTGATATTTAATGATTTAACAAAAATTTAAATTTATTCAATGTAAAAAATGAATTATTAGGAATAAACAGTTATAACTTATACTAGAATGTGATTTCTATTTTTATCATACATAAGATGATCTATATTTTACAATTACAAGTGTAAAAAATAAACAAACATAAATATCATACTCCCTTATTTTGTTTTTAATTCATCAAGGAAACACAAATTTATTAATAAGGATTAGAACGATTTATATAACTCAAGTAAACCTAGTAGGATTTTTTCAAGAAGATAACTTAGTTTAATGGTATTTAATTAAGACGTTAAAAGATTAATAAAGTTATATGGTACTCAATATTATGTAGATTTCAATGACTTATTTTTTTTGAGTACTATGATTTTTTTTATTTGTATGAATAAATGTTATTTTTATGTGACAATTTCATCTAAATAAGTGATTTTTTAATTTTAATTTAAAACTTTTCAATTTATAGTAAAACTCTCTTTCTCAATTTCAAACATAATTAGGTAATTGGTTCATATTATTATAGAGATAATTTTCACAATTAATCTTAATTATTATTATTATTATTATTATTATAATTAAAAACACAAGTGTTAAATGTGCATGTATGTTCATTTTTTTGATATAAATAAAAAATAATAAAATTATGATTTTATTTATTAAATTTAAAAAATATTAAATTTACATAAATAATTAAATTAAAATAATTATATAAAGAATAAAATTGATAAAAAATAATTATTAAAGGATAATATTAAAAAAAATACACACAAAATACTTAATAGTATAGAATAGTAGATAATATCTTATTTAATTTTAAATCTTCTTTATTAATATATGATTGTCATGATGTTTTTTAGTTATTTTTGGTTAACGAGTCAAAAATTTTAATATAGAAATTTTATGAAAAATAATAGAAAAATATCCGTTAGTGATTAATATTTTTATTCTGAAAGTAAAGTCCATCAAAAAATTATTAAATGAGATTTCTTTTTAATTTAAAAAAAATAACAAAAGGATTGGAGTACTTTAAGCGTAAATACTATAAACTTTTTATTAGATATTGATATAACAATAATCTAAAATATCAATAAATCAAACAAATGTTTATTTGTTTAATTACAACAGGTGTTAGTATTGAAGCATTGAAGCTTTGAGACATGTTAGAATGTTACATGTATTTAGTGGATATTCATGTTATGTGAAAATAATTTAAGTTGGCAATTTATATAGATTAAATTTAATTAAGTGAAAGTAGTAGATAATAATTGTGAAAAAATGCTGATAAATAATAACCAATTTTAAAGTTTATGTAAATTTCATAAAATTTTAAAAATACAGTAGGAGAATGTGTAAAAAAAATTGAGTAATAAAATTTACAAAGAAGAACAATGGTTTGGTAAACAAAACAGAAATTAACAATAAATAACAAACTACGATGGAAGTTACTTCTACTCACGTCTGTCTTTGTTGTTGTCACGTTATGTTGTATGTGTCATGTTTTTTTTATTTATTTATATAATTGTTATGTTAAGTAAATATAATTTTTATAAGTATTTATAATTTTTTTAATAAATAATTTTACCTTATATTAAATTAAAATAATTTTATCATTTAATAAATATCATAAAATACAAATTTTACTATTTTCTTTAACAAGAAATAAATATATAACCCATCAACTAAAAATAATTAAATAATTTTTTAATTTTCATATTTACAAATACTACCAAACACTTATATATATATATATATATATATATATATATATTAGGAATTTAAGTGTGAGTCGAAGTCTTATATTGGCTAGAAATGAAAAAGTAGAATGTTATATAAGGATGACAATTTATATACCTATTGTCTTAAGGTTTTGGATTGAGAGTGGTGTCAATGCCTTATGTGGTTGGACTTAGGTCTCATTGGTGTTGTATCTTCGTAGTGAAAACCCTCTCTATATACCTAACAATATATATATATATATATATATATATATATATATATATATATATATATATATATATTTTTTCAAACACAAACAATATATATTTTTTTTTT
>Ga0099822_1000660_pt1 | contig 34578 bp, 15 predicted proteins | sample CowpeawhiteBW_FD_76839 | JGI IMG/M metagenome (GOLD analysis project Ga0099822, IMG submission 76839) | Root nodule microbial communities of legume samples collected from California USA - Cow pea white BW | ecosystem: Host-associated > Plants > Roots > Nodule | place: USA: California | collected... | reverse complement strand
ATATATATATATATATATATATATATATATATATATATATATATATATATATTCTTGCTATATTTAAATGAAAATAGTCGGCACAATGTGACGATTAATAGCCGACGATTCGTTGAATTGAATTATAATAATTAATTAATACTAATTAAGTATAATAATTGAAGTGAAGAAAGCTAAGCAAATGAACGTGTTTAGTGTCAGAAAATCGACAAGGTGTTAAGATTGAAATTAATAGTTTGATTTGGAAAATAGTGTGGAAAGAAAAGAACTCACTGCACTGTTACTTTCACTGGAGACCAGTTTCTTTGTATAGCAATTATAGAAATCAATGATTCATTAAATAAATTAGTGGAATCTGACTTTGCCTTCATAATCTTAATTATCATATTAAACCGGAATTTTAGGTCTTCCTTCATTTCAGTGGAATACATCATATAGATAGAGACCATGTATTATATAACCAGTCAAAATAAAGAAATTAATAATTTTTTTATTATATAGCTTTAGTAAAATAGCAAATTTTCTCAATAAATTCATTGTTTTTATCTTTGGATTATTGTCGTGATTGATCAATTCACAAATATGCGGTACTTACACTTTATTAAGATTGGTGTAATTTATGCAAGATCAAATTAGAAACAATATGTAGAAAAAATAATGTAACTAATTAAGACCAAAGCATTCATATATAATAATCAAACGGACTCTGTATCTTTATTTTGTTTTAAACTAGATTAAAAAACATCTTTCTAATAAAAAGTTGAAATATTTTACATATATTTTATAAAATTAAAAAACAAAATAACTTATAATTTAATTTAAAACTATACACAATTTTTTTCATGAAATTTGATTTTAGATCCAAATATATTATACAAAACCATCTTATGAATGTTTGTTATAGGAGTTAAATATGTTTCTGTTCTTTGAATTTTTTGAGAAATTCTGAAATTAGTTTATTTTTGAAATTTTAACTATCTTAGTTTTTACACTTTAGAAATACATGAATTTAGTTATTTATATTAAATTTTGTTAAGTATATTTGACGTTTCAAACATGTTTCATGATAACATTGAGTTGTTTATATCGTTTAACACATTTCCGCTTCAATATTAACTAAAACACGTTTAAAATGTCAAATAAATTCAATAAAATTTGATTAAATTGACTAAATTTACATATTTATATAATTTAAAGATAAAAATGATAAAATTTTGAAAATAGACTAAATAAACTAATTCTAATAGAAGTAGATTTTAACACTTAGAATCAATGATAACCATGACCAAATTTTGCATGTGCAATTATGCATAAACCAGAAAAAGTTTCATGAATTTGGTTATGGGGATTGAATGTGTAGTTTGAGATGATGATGATGATGGCATCAATCTTGCACCATATAAGATTCCCAAAGAGATTCAAAAATTTAGCGTAGTGAAATGATGATCATGCCAAATGCTGTCTATGTCTAATGCAGTGCCATGGTACCCTTTTTGGGCTCAAAAAAGCCCGTGTGGGCCCCACTACTAATTTGTGCCCTAAACAACCACTTTCAACTGCTGTTGTACTGTTCTTCACGATGTGACCCTCTTTGCTTAACGTTCATAACTTGCCACCTTAATTAATTACCACATATTATGCATCCACCAAAACAAATCAAAGATCAAATTATAACATCAATCAAATTGAATGCGTCATTGTTCATTGGATTGGTTAATGAATTGATGAAATTGAAATGACACAGTAAAATTGGGAAATAAAACTCTATAGTATAATTTTTTTTTTCATTGAAAATGGTCTAGGAATGATTTAAGTGTTGTAAGTGACATCAATTATTTCATCATAGAAGTCAAATGGACCGGATCATAATCAAATCGTAATGTTTGAATTTGTGTTACATTATTAACTGAAAAAAGTTACACCCTGATTAATAATTATAGTTTTTGATTTAGTAATATGCGTTCAATCTTAACATCAAACATGTTAAACTAAAATTAAAAAAAACTTGATTATAATGTTTTGAGCGAATGAATGACACAAATAGAAGTGCCTAGGTTAATTGCATAGAACTTTCTAAGTAGCGAATATAATATATTAGTATTACTACATTTGTGCACATAAGAGCATGCAAGAACACAGGCACATGCATAAAATGATTGTTGAAACTTTATTATAAATTATTAAGATAAAGATTGGATTGAAGTTTTGTTAAATGAATCCGATCGGATCAAATTTTTGATGAATCAAAATAAATTAGTAATTGTTTTATCTAGTTTATTATAATTTAAAAAAAAAATTTATTTGATTGATCCACTTTGTCCAACTAAGGACACACAACCCACCATAGATCACACATAATAAAACTTGGTGAGTGATCTCTTAAGTGTCAATTCTTTAAGACTACATGCTCTAGACAATTAATATATTTTTTTTAATTACTTAAGTATGTGAATACTCTTAAAAGGACTTATTTCCATTCAAATTGTTAAATTCTAACATACCAAATTAAGCAATGTTTTAAACTTTTTTTTTTTTTGTATACGGTTTCTTTGCTTGTTTTGTTTAAGATAGCACCCACCGTGTAAATTGTATTTGGTTTTCTTGTCTCTTGTTCTCTGCTTTACACATAAATATAAAATGGAATCCATTTGGAAAGTGGGAAGAAAAGTGATTAGAATTTAAGGGTCAAAAGAAAGCAAAAAGAAGGAAAAGGGGGGTTTGCTTTTGAAGTTGAAAATTGATAAGAGAAAGTGATAAATGGAAATAAAAAAAAAAGATTTTATAAGAGGAAAGATATGTGGTTTTGTATGAAAATAAAGTTAAATACAAATTTAAGATTCACATTTAAATTCTTAGACTCTTTGCCCATTTAACTTAGTGGTTAAATGATTTAGTAAACTATTAAAAAATGAACTTTAAGTTTAAATTTATTTTATAAATGAGAAATGATAATTTGACAGTTTTTTTCGACAAATTTTAACAAACATTGACAAACAACCATTTATGGTAAAAAAAATCCTAAAATTTTATTATTTTATTTTTGTAACTCCATAAAAAAAATTAAAAATTACTCTATTTAGCAATTTTGTCAACAAAATATTTGTCGAAAAATTATTCTCCTTTTATAAAACTGTTTTATAAGGTGGGGTCTACACCAACTTATATATTGTAAATATGTCTTATCTTTATCAAGTGACACGATAAATCCAACAAAAAATAAATATTGTTAGGATAGATTTTGAACAACTTTGATACCACCTTAAAAGGGAATGTCTAACTTGATTTTCAACCTTATAAAAACAATTTATAGAATGAAGTTTTGCACCCATTATATACAGTAAATACTAACATAAACTGAGTCGTCCAATAATCAAGCAGGTAGGGTAGACCAAATAAAACTCACTTAGAATACTAACAAATCTAAAATGATTTGAAAATTCAAAACACCAAACCAAATTCATACGTAATCAAATCCTTCCAAAAAAAAAAACTTGAGATAGGGCATGACTATTGAGAAGTTTTAAAGGACAAAGGGAAAGAAAGTGAAGTGGTCACCCTAACATAAAAGCAAGCCATGGGGAGGCCCATTTGTCGTAATTGTTTTGTACAAAACTCTTTGGCCACTTTCCAACAATAAAGCCACTTGTCCCAATTCTTTCCACGTTCACAAGTTACCCCTATTCAAGGATAAGAGTGAATGCTCTTTAGGGTCACTTTCACTTATCTCCCACTTTATCACACAATATTCATAACCATGACTTTTCTTATCAATTATCATCTCCAAAGTCTCTTATAATAATAAACCACAATTATTAAACCCCCATTCAAACATAATTGGAAGGGAAAATGATATTATGACTCCCATTTGTTGATTCATGTTCTTTACTTCTTGACGTGGTGTAGTGTAGACCATTGATTAATATATTAAAGTTTTTTCTCTGAAAGAATCAATGACTCACACTAAACCACGTCAGAAAATAAAGAATGAGAGTTGAAAAAATAGAAGTCATGGTATAATTTTCTAATCAAAAAACATTGCATGTCTAATACTTTAATTGAAGTAGATGGTTCGATAACTGGTGCAAGTTTTCTTCTTTCTTAATGTTTCATAATAGACAATAAAAATTGTATTCTATTTCAATGTCAAAGACCTAAAGTGTATTTCCAAGGAACTTAGTGGTCAAACATCTATATTAAATTATTGAGCCATGGTTAATTGCTAACAAACTATTAACACATAAAAGCTAAATTAATAGGTTAAGATAAAAGAAAAAAAAAACAATAAAAAATAGTCACTACAAGCTATATATAGGGTTTTTGGGTGTGTGGTTCCATCACACTCGCACGTTGCTTTCTTCACAAATAGCTTGTGGGTTAAACTTCTGGAGGCTTCTTACGTGTGAGTGTGAAAAAATTCGTACGTGTGCCGTGTGCTATGCATTTCAACTTTTAGTTGTAAGAAAAACTGATTATTTGAATGCTTTGATTTGTTGTACGTGATTGTTGGTTCAACGCTGGTTAAAATCTCGTTCAACAAAACTACCAAGGTTTGACGTGTTATTGAAAGCATTGATTAAATAATATTTATTATATGCTTAAAATTATCATATAAAAAAAGTTAAATACGGTTTTGGTCTCTTAACTTTCAGTGAATTTTGGAATTAATCAATGTCGAAACTTTAGACCAATTTAGTCTTTTATCTTTCGAAATACGTGAATTTAGTCATTTTAATCAAATTTTATTAGATTTATTTGATGTTTCGTACACATTTCAGGATTGTATTTGGATTGTTTACAGTGTTTGACACATTTTTTATTTAATATTAAGTCAAATATTATTATGAAACGCGCTTGAAATGTCAAATAAACTTAACAAAATTTGATTAAAAGAACTAAATCCACATATTTTGAAAAATGGATGTCTAAATTGGTCCAAAATTTTGAAATAGACTAATTTTAAAATCTACTGAAAGTTAAAAGACCAAAAACATAAAACATTGTATATGGGTTTTATGTTCCGATTGAAATCATTTGAAAAAACTTTACTAAGAGATGAAATCAATTTTAAATAGATAGAAAAATTTGCATCATAAACTAGCTTCTAGTTGAAAATTAGTTTTTAGTTGAAAAACTAGTTTTTAATTGATAAGCTAGTTTTTTTAAAAAAGGTAATCCAATAAATACTAAAGACAGTACAATAATTAATTTCCTTTATAAAATATAAGTATAATAAATAAAAAGAAACTAAAGATATTAAGAAAATATATTAAAATATAAGGGATAGGGAAGACAATTAAACAAACTACAAGTTACACAAGCTATAAGTTTAGCTCAAGTAAAATAAAAACACCTAAAATAAATTAGATACTTATCAAACATTTTTTATGTTAGTCAAATTAACTTATAAGTTCATAGTTAGTTTATCGGTCTAACGAAACACACTTATAAAGGATAAAAAAATTTATAAAAAAATTATATACATTCACTATTTATTTCATTATAAATATTATCTATTTAGATATTCTCTTCATGATTTTCTCTAAAATAAAAGTACACCTAAATTTTATTTTATTGTTTTCATTTTTTGACCAGAGAAGTATTTTTAATGGGCTTACTTGTGTTTTTATTTTTTATTTCTATTTTTTTAAATATTTGCATAGAAAGCACCGAAAATATTTCCTATTCATCTATTTTCTGTATAGATTTTTGACATAAAAAATTATAAAGACAATATGTACATTTTTGTAACTAAGAAGTGAAAAATGAAAGTAAGAAATCAAAACACAAACACTTTTTGTTGCTGCAATTGCTGAAAACATTTAATACTAGAGTAAATCCAGTTCTTGAAGACATGAAAACATCTCAATGGATTTTACGCGTTCATGGCAGAAATTTCGAGAAGAGACACAATAAATTTTGAAAACGTGAAGCTAAAATACAAATTTATTTATACACCTGGTTTCTTCATTCATCACATTCTATTGCAGAAAATTATTATGCTCTTTGTAAGATATTATGCTCTATGTCCTTATTTGTGAGATTATTTCAGAAAAATGGTTGTCTTCTTATAAGATCTTTTTGTAATTCAACCATATATTTATTATTGATTTTAAACCATTTTAGATCAACTGATTTATTTTCACCAGAAAAAAATTTATAAATTTTTTAAACGAACGATATTGAGTTTTTTTTTTTTTAATTTGATTTGAAAATATAAATATTTTTAATACATGTTCAGAATCTTAAATTTAAATATAAAAAAAAAATGTCAACCGAATAATATACTGATGTATAGCATAAAAAAAGTCTTACATGTAAGACCTTGAGTGTTAGGATTAAAAAACTAATTCTCATTCTTAATCAAATATAACAAATTATTTTTTTGAGTTGAAAGAAATTAAAGAACAAGTAAAAATTTATAAACAATATAAGTCAAGTGCTTTTAGTTTTATCGTACTTGATTAATTGAGTTGTGTATATGCAAGATACGTGGCAAGATCATGAGAATATATTTATAGGTCATGATGAAATTGACATATCTACATATATAAATGATAAATAAATTTGTTTGTGGGTATTCTCTGAACTCGTTTTGTTTTGAAGAAATTTTTTTGCGTTGATTGAGTATGAGTATGAATATGGATATGTGTATAAGTAATATTCAACTTTTTCAATTGAGAATGAAAATGTACATATCCATTTTGTCATTGTCCCTATACCCACCATAATATTAATCCTTGTCTATGGCCATCCCATTTAAATTATTAAAATACTAATAGCCTATTAAGTAATTATACACACACAATATACATTATCTATTTTTTATTTCTTCTAATTGTTTAGCTTGTGATAAAATTCATTTGCATCTCCATGATGTTTTTCTTCTTATCATAATCTTTATACAATTATGTTTAATTGATGTATCTCAATTAAATATTTTTTATTTCTCACATTTGAATATTTTTACAATTTTTTAATACTTTTAGTTATTGTATATTTAATTTTCACATCAGAATGTTTAACACTATCCATTTAAGTGTTCAATAGCATAAATCTTTTATTTATTAAAAAATTATTTAACGATCTATCAAATTGTTTTCATTTGATGATTTTTTAATATTTTTATTTGTTGTTTATTTTGATTATGTAGAATATTGTTTTGATATTTTTTATATAATTATTTTTATTTTCTAATTTATTATCATACATGTAAATTTATCACTGTAATCATATAAATAAATTTTATTTACTATAATATAATAATTCAATGTAATTGTCATGAATATTTTTTTATCACCATAGTTGAAGTTCAAAAGATGAAAGATATATGTTAAATTTCAATTATTATTAGTTTAATCTTTATTTTTTTATGTGATTTTGATCAAATGATGTATTATAATTTTTATTAATATACACAAAACGATATTTCATTAAAATTTAAAAATTGAAGTAAACATACATTTAAAATATTTTTTTAACTTAAATTGTTTTCCTTTTATATTTATATATATATTTTTTTAAATTTTATCAACTAGGTAACTTTAACGTTTGTAAATTTAATAAATGTTTAAGACAAATATTTGATACCCGTTATGGTTGGGTCTAGTGATGTGGATGAATTTTGTTCTCTGGGTGGGGATAGGACCCGAAATCGTCCCATTGTCATCCCTATCCACATATGACTATTATATTAGGCTGTTATGAAATAATGACATATAAATACATCATCTATGCAAGGACACAATAACTATATAACTGAAAAAACATCATTACGAGTAACTGTCGAGCTTAATGACACATTAAAGCCTCTTTACTAGGTATGACAAATAAACACATCACCAATTCAATGACACAACGACTATATAACTGAAAAACATCATTATAAGTAACTGTCAAGCTTAATGACACATTAAAGTCTATTTACTAATCAGGTAGGTATAACCTTAAAATAATATTGGTGATAAAACTTAAAAATGGTGATATTATTTGATAAGAAAAAAAAAACTTAGGATAAGACTCTCATATTAAAAATGACCAAAATACTCATTAATATCAAAGTCTCACTCCATTATTTTACTTTTAAACAAGATAAAAGATAATTTAACTCATTTCATTTATGGATATGAATATGGATGACAACAGGTCACTCGAACACGAGTAGCGCCTACCCGTTACATGACCTAGACAAAAATCCAACATGTTACCTGCTCAATTACTCATTTAAAGAATACCTGTATCCATAGATATTGGTAGATATTTAAGAAAAGATACTTTATAAATTTTCTAAATAAAATTACAAAACAATATAAAATATAAAATAAATTAAATTAAATATAAATTAAATTTTAATTTTAATTTTTTATGGGTAACATATATATGTGAGTACGAATAATATGATTCCCACCTAACTCGTTTATAGATGGGTATTACCAACGGGTAATAGATACTCGCAGATACCAACTATTCGTAACAAATTTTATCCGTCGATATGAGTTGAAATACTTGCATAATTAGTTACTACAATAGTAAATTTTAATGTAATTAACTTATTTAATTTATATATAAATTTAAATTTTTATTAAGAATAAAGATAATTATTTATATATATATATATTAAATTCAATTATGAGATGAGAGAGTAATTTTGAGAAGGATCAATTAAAAGTTTATGATATTCAACTTTCATATGGAAGCATCATATTCTTTTTGAAACTCCTAGAGTTCTAACTTTGTCAAATGAGAACAAAAATGGCATTAAATTCTCCATACAAATCTTCATATATATGGTTGATTCCAAATCTTCTATTTACTTTCTACGTAAAGATAATGAAATTATTACCTTAGTTTTCTATTTGAGTATCAACAAGTTTGAATTCAAACAGGTAAAAAGGACAAAAATCTTTATTTGTGCTCCATTGAAGAATAAGGTATAGCTTCTTTCTTCTTATCTCTATACAATTTTATGATGCGATTCCATAGATATCTAGAGGAATAAGGTGCAATATAGCTTTACATTGTAATAACAAAAAAATTGAGTTAAAGATGTTGATTAATTATGTGGGTGAAAACAAATTAATTAAAAGGCTCAATGATCATAAGAAATGATAGGAATTGAAATAAAAGTGAATTTGATTGTTAATTTTAGATTCTTGAGAATAAAAAAAAAATCTACCTAACAATAGATAGAAATAAATGTTCTATTATCATAAGTTCTTATATAATTTTAATATTATTTTTGTAATTAAATGAAATTAATGTAAAATACACTTTACCTACTTTGTAATTTTCTTTTTAAAGAAAATCATGTACCATTATCATTACACCAAAGTAAAAAGATCCTATAAATTAGTGGCACTTGTATACATATACTAAAATTTCTAGAGTATTAAAAGAAAGTAATGAATATTTGTTAAATTTATTGAAAAAATAAGTTAATATATCTAAAATTGATTTTTTGCCATTTAAAAATAAACACTCAACTAAAAATACATGTTCCTTGCAATCAGACTTGTTACTAAAGGGGGAAAGGTTTTATTAGAAATAAAATATTGATTGAAAATTAGTATTTTTGTTTAACGAAAAAAGATCTCAATTTTAACAAATTCTATGACTTAGGTTTAGTAAACGTACGAGATTAAAAGTGGTTTACACAATGCATACTATAAAAAGTTATTTTTGTTAAACAATAGTTTACACAATTACATTTTTTATTTTGCCAAGCTAATTTTGTCTTTTATCTTTTTTTCAAAGGTAAAATATTTAATTAAAAATAAAGCATAAATATAATGCCATTATTAAAAGAAATAATATAAAATTTAAAAAACATGATAAATGATAATTTTTATTGAAATATTAACGGTATAAGACTAAAAATTATTAATATAAGCTCAAACACCAATCAGATAGTATTGCAAACAAGGAAGTAATAAATTCATATTCATAAGTACTTTTATTTTACCGAAATAAGTTATTATTTTTCTATATGTGCATAATTAAAACCATTAAAAATATACTTCCTCTATTTTCATACCTGTAAAATGCTAAATTCTATTTGTTTATCATTTTAAAAGTTGAACGATAAGATAACAATAACTATTATAATCACAATTTCTTTCGTTATTATCTTTTGCATTTATTTTATTTAAACTTCCAACACATATTCTGAGAGAGATAACGGTAAGGAAATGTTAAAATAAGAGAGTAGAAAGACAATATTTATTAAAAGCAGTAGACAAAAGAAAACCAAGAAGCTATGGAAAAATGTTTTTTCTTTTTATCGGCAGCTATGGAAAAATGTTAATTATGCTTTTAATTTATATAAAATAATTTTAAAAATAAAATTTAATTAACACCTTTGAAATTTAAATAAATCAATGGAGTTTATATTTTCAATAACATTATTTCATTAATAAAATCCAAACTCAAAATTAATTAATATAATGAAATTCAATATTAACTTAGCAACATGGTGTTGGTGTATATACTAGGTTTTTGTAGATTAAATATGTTTTTAGTTCCTTAACTTTCGGTTAATTTTGAAATTAGTTTATTTTAAAATTTTGGATCAATTTAGTCCTTCATTTTTTTTAAATATGTGAATTTAGTCATTTTAATCAAATTTTGTTAGTTTATTTGATGTTTCGTCCCATCTAAGAATTGTATTCGAGTTATTTATATTGTTTGACACATTTTTGTTTGAATGTTAAGTCAAATACTATTATGAAATGCACTTGAAATGTCAAATAAACTTAACAAAATTTGATTAAAAGGACTAAATTCACGTATTTCAAAAGATAAAACACTATATTGATTCAAAGTTTTGAAATAGACTAATTCTAAAATTCAAGTTCAAGAAAGAAAATATATATATATATATATATATTTTTTACTTTTTGGATCATTCAGGCTGTTCTGGTTTCACCAAACAGGGACAAGAGTAAATGATAATAAAAAGTTATAAATGTTAGGGTTATTTTGTAAAAAACATGCAATGATTTTTTATTTTTTTTTATGAGTATGAATGAGTAAGCCATTTTTGTCCGATGTTGAAAACTGTCACATTTACTGCATATTGGTGAAGATTGTTAATGCTGCTATCCCCTGTTAAAGAATCTCTCTCATGTGAACAATTGTATAGCATTCTAGTTAAATAATACAAATTTCGTTAATTTTTATAAGATTCAAACAAAGTTTAAAGTGTTATTTGTAATATAAAAAAAGTTAGATATAATTTTATGATAATAGTTGTTTGAGTTTTGAAAAGTATGAGTAATCTTTGAAACACTGATAAGTATAATCTCTCTTTGTGTCTCAATAATAGAAGTAGTTGTCGACTTCAGATTTCGTTCAACAACACCCAAAATATTCTCCTACGTATAGAATCTCAACAACAAGAGATTAGATAAGAAAAACAAAAAACATAATGGTACCTTATTTACACAGAAACCATAAACTCACCTTCTCCACTAACCTTCACTACCACACAACAAAGAAGCAAACAAAAAACACCTTCCTTCTCTTTCTCTGTTTCTCCTACACATAAAAACACACTCCACCACTCACGCATTATTCTAATCTACTTTTTCTGAACTAATCCTTCACTCCACCAACACCAACACCAACACACCTTCTTCCTAGTCACACCACCGCTTCTAAACTAAAAACTCCTTTGTTGCTTGTGTTTCGTGTTTGTTCTTCTTTTGTCTGCATTTGTCCCTCTTGATTTGAGCCACAACACACCCTTTTTCATAAATAACAATATTAAAATACCAACAAAAAGAGGGTGGTGGGAGAAGAAAAGTGGCGAGGATTATTACACTGTACCATTACCAAAGCCACTTTTTGTCTCTTGAATTTTTTTTTGTAAAGCTTTTCCTTTTCCTTTTTCATTGACTTGTTGATTCAAGAGGGGTTTTCTTCATCCTTTATCAAGCTCAAGAAATCATCATGGTTGCTGTGTAGTTAGTTCTCACAAAATCCCATCCCATCATGGATCTTGAGTCTGTTATCCATAGGAACAAAATTAAGGTAAAATACTGTTGTTGGATAAGAAATATGTTTCATAATGTTTGGTTTCATCATGGTCATGGTGATGTGATATATGCAGGAAGAATCATGGAAGACAGTGCTAACTTTGGCTTATCAGAGCTTGGGGGTTGTGTATGGAGACTTGAGCACTTCCCCACTTTACGTTTACAAAAGCACTTTTGCTGAGGATATTCAGCATTCAGATACCAATGAAGAAATCTATGGGGTGTTGTCTTTTGTTTTCTGGACGCTCACACTGATTCCTCTGCTCAAGTATGTGTTCATTGTGCTGAGAGCTGATGACAATGGTGAGGGAGGCACGTTTGCTCTCTACTCCTTGCTCTGCCGCCACGCCCGTGTTAGCTTGTTGCCTAACACTCAGCTTGCAGATGAGGACTTAACCGAGTACACCATAGACAATGGAACTGTTCCCATCAACAAGAAAAATGTTGGTTTGGGGTTGAAGAGCTTGTTGGAGAAACACAGGGTGCTGCAAAGGGTGCTGCTTGTTCTGGCCCTGATAGGAACCTGCATGGTTATTGGGGATGGTGTGCTCACACCAGCAATTTCTGGTATTTCTGATCATGATACTCTGTGAATTTGGCTGCAAACAAGGTTTTGAATTAAGGGCATATACTTGAATTAAGGGCAGTCACAATAGTGCAAAAATTTTGACATTATTGGCTGAAATTGCAGTTTTTTAAAACCTTGGTTGTGAGTGGTGTACATACGAATCTTGGTCACTAACTTTTGTGTGATTTTTGGTCATTCTGCAGTTTTTTCTGCTGTGTCAGGGTTGGAGCTTTCCATGTCTAAAGAACAGCACAAATGTAAGTTTCTTTATGAACACAAAAAACTGATTTCCGTTCACAGATTCTCTTGTTGCCCTTTTGTTTCTCTTCTATCTTCTTCTCCATGAACTTTTAAGGGAGTACGGCACTCACAAAAATCTCAAGATTTCATACAAACGTTTTCTGGGTCAATAGTTAAATGAGTGTATACACCAAAAGAAGAGAGGGAGAGAAAGAGTTTTTGAACAACAGTATCAAAATCCTTAAAATTTAGAATTTCTCAACTTTTAATGCAGTTTTAGTAATCCATACTTTGTGCTCTGAGGAAGGGTTATTTACAGCTAAGCAACAAGTCTTTGGGGATAATTGAATTCTATTGGAGAAAGTTGTCCTTTTTTCTTGTTCTCATTTTTTTAATATGCAGTAAAGATTCTTTATTCAGTTACCAATTTTTTTATTGCAGATACTATATATCTAGCTTACAATTGCAGATAACACTATGGTAAAACGTTTTGAATTTGTTCCCCGGAATTTTTCTTTGATGAGTAGTAGGTCTGAAATCGGTTGGTATCCTGAACAAATCAATCTCGGGAATATGTTCCCACAACAATCTAGAAATTTAGAATAATTCTCGTTTTGTGTTCCATTTTGAAATATTTGATACTGCAGTTATCTTAGCTGGCTGTGCATTACGTTGGAATGGTAGGAATTTTGCCCCCTCAATGGCATATATGCTATAAAGATATTAGTTAATAGTGAAAGGATTCTAGTTGGGCATCACACAGATTTGTTTAATGAGTGAATAAGATCTGATTTGAACCATCACAGCACCTCCAATTAGTGGACAAAAAATGGAGAACCAAAAGACAAGTGCATGCACAATTGTAGGTCCTCATAAATAAAGATCAGAGGAAATTTCTTCGCCTTGATCAAAGCCAAGTCACTGTCTTGGTAAACTTCTATTTGAATACGTAACTGTTACTAAAATGATAAAAAGTACACATGAAAAGCATGGTTAAGAAATGCAAAGCCTAACCCCACTAGTCATAGGTTTTATGTATAAAATAGTAGTTCCCTGGTAAAGTTGGACTCTCAAGAGGTTATGATATGAAGCATTATGGTTTGGATGAGACTTCAACAAATCCCTGTAGAATAATCTAGAATAGTTGGTTGATGGTGTCTGATTGGATACAAAATTAGGTATGGCCAGTGGCCACTATTTGACTGGTCATGAACAGTGTCTGCAATTCCACTATTAGTAATAAATAATGGTTATCTATGGCATCCCAATTAAACCTAATTCTGTCAACTTCAAAGAGTTGAAGCTGTTGAAATACCAGAGTGAAGTCACCCAATCTTACTCTTTAATCTTGACCTCACTTTTGTCTCCTTGGATAATTTGACATCTGTATCATATTCTAGTATTCAGTAAAAAAATCTTTTGAATCACTGTGACAACAACTTTAGTAACTATTAATTGTCATCAAATGTTTATTAGCTTCTCTTACCAGAAGTAATTTTGCTACAGTCTAATAATAACACCTGGCTTGATAGACCCACTTGATGAATTATTTACCAGGAAATTACCACTTGAAAGTTAATTAATATGCATTTTAAAACACTAATCAGTCTCAGATTCTAAGAAATCACATACACTTATAGTAATTTGATGGCTGGTGTTATTTTTTTAAGCACAGAACCTCATAAAACTACTAAAATCCCTTGTCACTGTATTCATCATACTGAGTTCCTAGTGTTCATAGATACATAATCTTCAACAAGCATTAAAACTAGAAAATTTCAATGTGCTGTATTTTTCCTCTTCCAGTATTACACTGGAGCTAATTATTGGTTAATGGTTATGCAGATGTGGAGGTTCCAGTTGCTTGTGTAATACTGGTGTTTTTGTTTGCTCTTCAACATTATGGCACTCACCGTGTGGGAAGTCTCTTTGCACCTGTTGTCCTGACCTGGCTACTTTGCATCAGTGCTATTGGTATTTATAACATCTTCCATTGGAATCCACATGTCTATGAAGCTCTCTCCCCATATTACATGTTCAAATTTCTGAAAAAGACTCAAAAGGGAGGATGGATGTCTTTGGGTGGAATTCTACTTTGTATAACTGGTATGGAGCAAATTTGTTTACTAAACTGTTGTGTGCTTGATATATTATGTATATCTTTCTGATATTATACTCTCTGTGTTCCAGGTTCAGAAGCCATGTATGCCGACTTAGGACACTTTTCACAATTGTCAATTAAGGTACACGAATGTTGCATTATTGTAGTTTTACTCTATTATTAGGTAAATTTGATTTATGTGAAGAGCTGTGATCAGAGTTTTCACTTTTTGAATTTGATTGTATCCTCTCCAAAACGAAACTATGGTTGCAGAAATGTAGAAAGAGTGCAAGGAGTGTTTCATTGTTTATTTGATCTTAATGACATCTAATGTTTCAAACACAATAATTATACATTTACTCATAACATTTTGGTATATTGAGTGAGACAGAACCAACTTCTTTAATTTAAGGTCAGAAGTTAAAAATGCAGCATCAACAAGATTTCAAAGAAGCAAAGATTTATCTTCTGAAAAGGACTCTTTACCTTCATTGAGCTGTGTGTGCTTGCTCCACACAGCTTATTCATCCTGGGTTATGTTTATTGTTAACACCATCCAATACTAAACACGCTTGAACCTTATGATAACCTTTCTACTAGTTTTCATTTTCATTTTTATTTCATACATAGAGGAATTCCTCTGCATTATGGACAACTAAATTAAATTGGACTTTCTTTTTAACAATTGATAATTGAGTTTCAATGCATATAGATGCATCGTTCATGGATATCATGTTTTTGGTAGATGGTTACTTAATAATTTTAACAAAAATTCATTAACCTGCAGATTGCATTCACCTTTTTGGTGTACCCTTCCTTGATCCTAGCATATATGGGACAAGCTGCATATCTTTCAAAGCATCATTCCCTTGAAACTGACTATCGAATTGGGTTCTATGTATCAGTACCTGGTAAGTTCTTTTGATCTTCTCTAAGAAACACATATCCAAAACAAAACTAGTGTTTACTTTGCTGCTTAGCTTACTTTTCTTTTCTCCCTTTTCAGTAAAACTTAGATGGCCTGTTCTTGCAATAGCCATACTTCAAGCTGTGGTTGGAAGTCAAGCTGTCATCACAGGAACTTTCTCAATAATCAAACAATGTTCTGCTTTGGGATGTTTCCCCAAAGTCAAAATCATCCACACATCATCCAAGACTCATGGCCAGATTTACATTCCTGAGATCAACTGGAGTTTGATGCTACTTTGCCTGGCTATTACAGTTGGATTTAGAGATACTAAACGCATGGGAAATGCAGCAGGTACTCTACCTCTCCATGATTATCTTCATGATGCTTATTAGTATGATAACTTAAATTTCAACATTGACAGAACTGTTTCTAAATGATCATTGTTAAATTTGAAATGTTTGAAGAGTAAATAATATATGTGCTGATCTTTACATTGTTAAACTGTGTTTTTAAGTATTTTGTTTTCTTTGCTTTAACAGGCTTGGCTGTCATAACTGTCATGCTGGTGACTACTTGCTTAATGTCTCTAGTTATAGTCTTATGTTGGCACAAAAACATTTTGCTGGCAATTTGCTTCATAGTGTTCTTTGGCTCCATTGAAGCACTCTATTTTTCAGCATCCTTGATCAAGTTCCTTGAGGGGGCTTGGGTCCCCATTGCCCTCTCCCTCATCTTTCTCATTTCCATGTATGTGTGGCACTATGGCACAATAAAGAAGTATGAGTTTGATGTTCAGAACAAGGTTCCAATCAACTGGCTCCTCAGTTTAGGCCCCACTCTAGGCATTGTCAGAGTCAAGGGAATTGGCCTCATACACACTGAGCTTGTGTCTGGGATCCCAGCCATTTTCTCCCACTTTGTGACCAATCTCCCAGCCTTCCACCAAGTTGTTATCTTCCTCTGCATCAAGTCTGTCCAAGTGCCACATGTCAGACCAGAAGAAAGGTTCTTGGTGGGTAGAGTTGGCCCAAAGGAGTATAGGCTTTACAGGTGCATAGCCAGGTATGGCTACCGAGACATTCACAAGGATGACATGGAGTTTGAGAAGGATCTTGTGTGCAGCATAGCAGAATTCATCAGATCAGACACCTCAGAATATGGCCTAGGATTTGGAAGTTTTGAGGAGGACACAAAGATGACAGTTGTTGGGACATCAGCATCAAACATAGATGGTTCAATAAGGATGTCTGAAGAAGATTCTCAAATGGAAGGCCCCTCAGAATTGATGGAAGTTAAGCCTTCTCCTGAGAAAGTGAGGAAGAGAGTGAGGTTTGTTGTGCCAGACAGTCCACAGATTGATTTTGAAACAAGAGAAGAGTTGCTTGAGCTAATGGAAGCAAAAGAAGCTGGAATGGCATTCATTCTGAGTCACTCATATGTTAGAGCAAAAAGTGGATCAAGCTGGTTGAAAAAAGTTGTCATCAATTATGGATATGATTTCTTAAGGAGAAACTCTAGAGGACCAACTTATGCTTTAAGCATACCTCATGCATCTACCTTAGAGGTAGGCATGATCTACCATGTATGAATGAGTTTTTGGCTATAGTTTAGTTTTGTGACTAGTGATATATTCTATGGTAGCTCAACCTTACATATAGTGATGATAAATGGTGGCATTTTGTATAGTGACACCCTTCTGCAAGGTTCTTGACAAGTGCTGTCGACCTGTTATATTCACCTCTGGTTTTGTAATTTTCTTGGTACATAAATAAGCTGTCTGTAGGGACTGGTTCCTTTTTTGTCTTTTTGCTCGACCATGAATCTCAAGTATAGATCATGTTCAAGATTTCAATAGTACTGTAACTACTCCTTCATGAAAAAAGAGTTTATATCTTTTGGTAGTTTGGTAGGGTGTAGCTCCAAATATGACACAGTTTTGTCTTACTTTCCATAACTTTTATAAATTTTAATAATAGTTCTTATTACCAATTACTGATGATGTGACATGTGTTTATGACGACATGACATGTGTGTGACAATTGATATCTCATGTATTATCTGATATTGATGACTTATAAAGAGTCTGTTTATGAACACTGTTTCTAAACATCCCTGTTCTGAGAAATCAAAGGGATATATAAACTTGATGAATGGTATACCAGTAAAAAGAAAATAGAATGAATCAATCACTTGATATATGAAGTGTGAACACATTTATGATTTATATTCATGTCTTCATATTTCAAATTTTAAAAGGACAAATTTTACTATTTCAAACTGTTCATCATCAAATAATTTTAGATTGATATCAAAGTCATATGAATTTTATCTTAAAAAAAAAAATTGTTATTAAATAAAGTTTATCCCTTTGCAACTTTTGCATTGTGTACACAAGTCATATTTAATATATTTATACAGAGACACTTTCATTTCTTAAATCTTATTTTATGTTACTATTTAAAAAGTACTCTTTTTTTTTTTTATGTGTAAACATTATTTTCAATAAATATAATCCGAAGGTAATTTAAGAACAATATTGTACCTAACGCGGGTAACGAATACAAATACATTTGATAGGGCTTTTAACATTTTCTTTTTCAAAGAAAGGATAGTGAACACTTAGAATCTTAAGGAAATTTGGGAATCTTAAGAAAGATGATGTTCTTCGTTTCTTAGGTTTTTCTCTTTATCTTTTTCTTTGTGTGCAAATCTATCATTTCTCAATTTCTTTGAAAACTTTTGCTTTGTATTTTCTGTCTCTCTTCTTACTACTTGTTCTCTTGGCAAACAAAGAAAACATTAGAAAGATTTAATATAAATTACTTCAAACAAATAAATTATCTTCCAAGTTTGTGGGCAATCTATAAACTTTAGAAAATGTGAGAAATAATTTATTGTCTAAATATTTCAGATTACATATATTTTGGTTACAACACTGGGCAATGGAATCTATAATTCTGCATGTGCTGCTCTAAATTCATTCAAAATGATGATGATGATGATACACCAAAAAGCTTCACTTTCATGATTGGTAATAGTTACAAGAAGCGTAACTTGGACGATACTTGACTGAGAAAAGAAGTGGAGTTTCTATTTTGACCACTAAAGACAACAAAAATGAAAATCAGATTCGAAGAACTTGCAAAAGAAAATTCCTACACTGAAAGCACACACATAATTCAAAAGCATCAACCTGTTCTTAGTATTCAATATGAAATCTAAACCAAAGAAGCATATAGCAAGGTGACATGTATTCATGCAACACAATTGAAAAGAAAAAAAGTGAAGTTATCTCTTGCTTAGGTGTTTGTGATTAGTTTAATAGTTCACACAGTATTCAGTAGTATTGGATCCATAACTTGACCTTTATTTCGTGTTAACTTACACTTATTGTTTAGGAATAATTATAGCTTCACAGCAACGCAATGAAACGAAACAAATTTAGGAGTATGTAACGGTTTGTGCATTGGTTTAAGACAATAATAATGCTTTATAAGTCATGTGCATGGTTTGAAATCACTTTGAGGGAACATTCACAAACATTGGAGTTTGAACTCTGATCGTGATATATCAAATCTCGTGAAGCCCTATCCTCAGTAGTCTTGAATCTTGAGCTATTGTTTCAGTGAGTAATATAGTAAATATAGTAAAATCAACTCCTAAACAATATATATACACGTTAAATATTTGAACAAAATGTTGGTGAGTTATTTGAAGTTTCCCTTGGGAGAGGAGCCAAAGTGGAAATGGGAAACTTACACTATAATACAATAAACGCAAGGTTTGTGGAACCACCTTGTCGAGTATTGTTATAAAGACACGACAATCTAAGACAGAAATCCATATGATTCCATCTCACTATCAGTTCTAAATTCTGTCTCCTGTGTCTCTCTGACATGTCTCTGTCACCACTACAAGTCTTGTTTGTTTCTCTATCTTCCTAATCCTTACTTTCTTTTCTGAAAAGGCTGGGGAATCATTTCATTTCATGTGAAGAAGAATTGAGAATTGCACTGTGGTTAGTTTTCTCTTCTCAAAATGCATAGCCTGTTATATTAGACATTGCATTATGTGTCATGTGGGAGCATTTCACAATAACTGAGGCAAGAGAAGAATGAGTAGGAGTTGTTCTGTGCTGCTTTTTGCTTTTGTACTTGTGCTTTGTCTCTTCTCTCCAACTTCAGCCACACCACCTCCTGCTAGTGAGTGCAACAAGCTCTTCAGTCTAAACCATGTTCAATTTTCTTCCCATTTGAGTTTTCTTGCTCATGAGTTAAATTTCATGTGACATGCAGAAATTGTTACTGGGGTTGTTTCCAATGTGGTTTCTGCTCTTCTTAAATGGCTATGGTCACTGAGTGTAAAGTCCACAACCAAACCTGGTAGAGGTAAACATCTTACTTTAACTTCACTTCTTAATATTTCTTAATATATAGCTAGTTCTTATACAAAAATTACTTTTAACTTATGCATAAGTTAAGAGAAGTTAATTTCATATATAACAACTTATGATTAGTGATAGTGTATAAATTTTTCACATTGTGTATGCATAACTATTGTATATTCAAATTGCTAACATATTGGTCTTTCTTGGTTAAATTTTTCAGTACAGCATAGTCGTTCCATGGTTAAATTTGAGAGTGACTACAATGTGGAAACAATATTTGATGGAAGTAAGCTTGGAATTGAGCCACACTCAGTGCAAATGTCTCCAAATGGTGAATTTCTTGTACTGGATTCTGAGAACAGCAACATCTACAAGATCTCTGGTTCAATGTCCAGACGTAAGTTTTCTTTGCTGAAATCGTCTAAGCTTCATTATACCCTTTTTTTCAAATACCTTCCTCTTTGGTTTTTCTTGGTTGGCTTATAGAAGATGGAAGTACTTTAGCTTTGTTGCTTCATTATTCCAAAATATTAGATTCAAAATTCAGGCACTGTCCTTTAAGAATGTGTGTTGTTTGAGTTTTTTCTTGTTCATAAACTTTGCTTCATTCCCGGGACATCTTTTGATTCTACTAGGCTGTTTATAAGGATTCTTGATGAACTTTTGTTAAGCAGAAGCTTCCTTTTTTAAGGTACAACGTACCTTTAGTCACCCAAAACAAAGCATAATATGCCTGCACATTCTTTTACTTTCAAATGAATAAAAAAGATGCACAGAATAAAAAAAGTACAAATCTTGAAACACAACTCTATTCTAGCTTCCTTACCCCACTATAGTCCTTTACCTTTTTGTTGGTTCTTCTTTCTTCATAACATCTAAATGTCACATCCATTATAACTTGAGCTTCTTTTAAAATAAGCCAAACTTGTAAAAAAAGTCTAGCTGATTGAAAATCTGAAAAGAAATTCTACTCACTTTATTGGTGACATATTATAGCTAATTTGGTGTATGCATTTTATTATGTTTGATTCTATCCTAATGAATGGATAAATCACAGATAGCAGACCCAAATTGCTTGCTGGATCTTCAGAAGGTTACATTGGACACATAGATGGGAGGCCTAGAGAAGCTAGAATGAACCACCCTAAAGGGCTTGCAGTGGATGACAGAGGGAATATTTACATAGCAGACACATTGAATATGGCCATCAGAAAAATCAGTGATGAAGGTATACACACAAAATTCCTTGGACTCTCATGCTGCTTAAGAATGAAATGAATAAACCAATATGCTGAAATTCTCAAAATACAAGACCATGTATGTTTACATAATTATACCATTCTTAACCTCCCAATGAATTCCATCTTTCTATAGAGTCATGATGCGATAAATTATTGCATTCTTCATGACTTTGTATGGTCCAAGACTGTGATTATGACAGTTGAAAGTCTCATATTGACTAAAAATAAAGTCAATTAGAGTATATATATATAGATGCAAACTTCATTTTACAAGTCGATTTTGTGGAGTTGAGTTAGGTTTGAAGTCCAATTTTTAACATATGACTGAATGTTCTTAATATGCTCAACTCTATGGCATGCATTTTGTGCAGGGGTTACCACCATTGCAGGTGGAAAATGGGGCCATGCAGGAGGCCATGTTGATGGTCCAAGTGAAGATGCAAAGTTTTCAAATGACTTTGATGTGGTTTATGTTGGTAGTAGCTGCTCTCTTTTGGTGGTGGATAGAGGAAACCATGCAATTCGAGAGATTCAACTCCATCAAGATGACTGTACTACTTATGAGGAACATGAGTACTATAGTTTCAACTTAGGTATGATTCCTTGTAATATCATCTCCTTTATCTATCTTTATCCTTTTACAATCTTAGAGCATGTTGATCTTCAAAAGTTATGCATTAAAATTACAGGAATTGCTGTGCTTGTTGCTGCTGGATTCTTTGGCTACATGTTAGCATTGCTGCAATGGAGGGTGAGGGCTATGTTTTCTTCTCCTGCTGTAAGTGATTTACTTCTGCAGCATGTTTTGTGAATCATTTTATCATAAACTGTGAAACATCATAATCTATTTCATTTTCAGGATCCAAGGGCCCCTTCAAGGAGCAAAGGAGCGCCATTTTCTGCACAGCAAATGCAAAGGCCTCCACCTTCTGCAACAACTAAGTCATTCAGGCCTCCTTTGATTCCAAATGAAGATGAATTTGAGAAACAAGATGAGGGTTTCTTTGTTTCTCTTGGAAGACTATTTCTGAACTCTGGCTCATGCATGAGTGAAATTTTGGGTGGGTTGTTCACAGGATCCAAAAGGAAACCACTGCAATACAATCAGTATCAGCAGCAGTATCAGTATGGTAACAGACATCCTAGTACATGGCCCATGCAAGAGAGTTTTGTCATTCCTGATGAAGATGAACCTCCTTCCATAGAAACCAGAACACCAACAACTAGGGAAACCTACCCTATCATCACCAAAGAGCTTGAAAAACCACAGCACTTAAAGCCCAGTAGAGGTTACTTGAACAACAACAGGTGGGAGGGTGGTGATGACTATGAAGAACATCATCATCATCAACAACATCAACAACTCCAACATCAACAACAACTTCATCAACCTCATCAACATCTTCAACATCATCAACAACAGCATCATCCCAAGTTGCAACAACAGCAGCAGCAGCAGCAGCAACAACAGGTCAAACTCAAACACCAGCACCAAGTTCACACACGTTATTCTTCCACCCCTCAAGGCTATTATGAGCAAAACTGTGAGACGAATGAGATTGTGTTTGGTGCAGTTCAAGAGCATGATGGAAGGCGTGAAGCCATGGTGATAAAGGCTGTGGATTATGGGGATCCAAAGTTCAGTCACCACAATATTCGCCCCAGATTAAACTATGTTGGTTACTCCCATGGTTATTGAAAATATCAGTGATGATTTCATTGCATCAAAGTGATTGAACTCGTGGACTTTTCTAAGAACATGAAGTCACAAATCAAAATCACAAGGGAGAGAAACAGAGAGAGAGAGGACTCACTAGTCCTCGAAAGTTTCTTATGAGTGAATGTTGTAAGTTGTAACTGAGATGAGTATCGATGCCTCAATGTAAAATTGAATACACTTTTTCATGGAGATTTTTTAACCATAGTGTAATTTCAAAAAATCATCATAGTGGTCAAATTTAGAAAAAACTTACACTAATAAGAATTTAAAATTTAGAATTTAGGATTTTGATTTGAGATTAGGGTTTGACATCTTTAAAATCATTAGAGGTTTTTTCTTCTCGAATATCCATCGTTACTAACTGCACCTCATATTGTAAGAAAAACATTGAAATTAGCTTCTATGATCACGTTGTTGTGCAATCGTCGTTCAACCTCCATATTCTATTGCAAATGAAAAAGGAAAAGAGATAGTTAATTTTTTAAAAAAACTTCAAAATCAGAAAATTTGTTGTAAGAAATATCATATATATTTTAGAAATTCGGATTTGAAAAACTTGCTTTAGAATAAAGTTCATATATTCAGAAAAAATTAGGTTTAGTTGTTTATTTGATTCTTTTTCTCATCTAAAAATATTAAGTTGGTATTTAGTATTTTTTTAGTCTTAATTTGATCATAATTTGTAAAAATTGATGAAATTTGGTCTTAATTTTTTTAAAATTTATGCAATTTGATTTTTTTTGTTAAATTTTTTAAAATATATTAAGGATTTTTCATTAAAATTGTAACTGTTATTAAGAATGGTTTGTTTTATTGGTGTAATTGACATTTCATAATGTTAAATTTAATAAAAGTATTTGATTTGTTTTAAAAAAAATTAACAAAAATAATGAAATTGCATGTTTTTTTTCGAAAATAAAAGTTAAATAAATAATTAAACTAAAAATCTATTATTGAAATCCTATTCTATAAATCATGTTTCAATAATTCTTGAAAAGCTTACTGGAGAAGATTTCGAAAACAGTAATATGAAAGTCACCTTTAAGAAGGGTCAAATGGTCATTGTATAAATTATAAATGTGTAATTAGAAATTGTGAGGGTGCAAGAAGAATAAACCACTGATAGATGATTTATGGGATTGGTCCACACAAAATTATTTGCTTTGCAATCTCTAATGAAGGGAATTTCTTCTTGCATCTTATATTTTCTAAAATTTGAATCATATCCCTACTGAAATTAATAAAAAAGGACATAGTATGATTTTTTTTTTTTTGTGTTTTAATTATAATTTTGGATTCTACACTCTATAGATAGTTTGGACTGTAAATTTCGTAATACAAATTTATATTTTGAATTCAACAATTCATAATACAAATTTGGAAGATAATCCATTATACAAATTATATTCCGGATTGTACAATTTGTATTGCAAATTTGAAAAACAAACAAAAATGTAAATTACATTTTAAATTGTACAATTTGTAATACAAATTTACATTATAAATTGTACAATCATTAATGCAAATTCAGAAGATAATCCAGAATACAAAATGCATTTCAGATTGTATAATTCATATAATAAATTTACATTCCATATTATACAATTCATAATGTAAATTTATAAGACAATCCATGATGTAAAATACATTTTGTATTATAGAATTCATAATGTAAATTTGAAAAAAACACGAGGTGCACAATTTTTAATAAGTAATAATTAAGTCATTTCACTAAGATCAAAGAGTGTAAGAAGGTCATATTCAAAGATTTAATGTTAAGATATAGGCTTTATAAGAAACTCATTAAATTTATTAAAAAAAGACACTAAATTTTTAAAATTAAAATTTATATAAATGAAAATAATTATAAATATTTTATATTTGTCATTGAATCAATAGTTTAGTGTTAAATCAGTAAAAACAAAAGTATAGTATCATTAATTAGAACAAGGCACTATTTATTTACTTAAAAAAGGTAAAAAGGTACGACATGATGCTCTAATAAATAACAAAATAATCCAAAAAAATGAATGCAAATTGATTCATCTTCCTATTATAAATATGTTATTTGTAAAAAAATATTCATTATATTTTAGTTAATTATATAATTATACAATATTTTTTATCCATTAATTCATATTAAGTTGTTATAATTTGTTCTTACATAAAATCGAGTTGTCTTAGGAGCTCTTGATATTCTCTTACTCAAATGTCTAAAATGACTCCAAATTGTATTTTGATGAGACCATCAAATGCATGCACCGGTGGACCTTAGAAGGTCCGTAGAGGCCATGACCCCCCAAAGATTTTTTAAATTTTTCTAAAAATATTTTAAAATTTTTTTAGATTGATTTTTATTTTTTTTATAAAATATAATATTTAATATTAGTAAATAATAAAATTAAAAATTAAACATAATAAAAAATAATAAAATTTATTGAGATATTTTTTTTTATTCTCTCACTTTAAATTTTTCACATATTCTATTCATTTATTACTCTTGTATCTCTTCTTTTACTTTTTGTTTTAAAAAAGAAATAGAAAATTATACTTAAATTCATTCTCTCACTCTTAGTTCTCATTCATTCTCTTTTAAGATAAAAAAAAAAGTAACTCTTTCCTTTTTCTTAATTGAAAAATATTAGTTTGATATTTAGTTTTTTTTCATCTTATGAATTTTTTGTATATTTATTTTTTTATGAATATAAAAAAAATTATGTAATATATGCTTTTTCATAATCATTTCTTAAATGTGACCTTATTATTATTTTTTTAGTAATTACATCTCTTAATCTTTTATTACATTTTGATAAATTATTTTTTAGTCTTAATTTTTTTAATAGGTATATTGATGAAAAATAAAATAATAGATTCATTTTTTTAAAAGTAAAAAAAGAGAAGATACCCTTGAAGATAAAAACAATACAAATTTACTTCTTCACCTATTTCAAGCATGGTAATAGGAATTCAATTGTTGAATTAGAGAACCATTTCTTATGATTCAAAAATGAATTATAAGTGAAAAATTTCATATTAATTCTTTTGAATTATATGCGAAATGTTTCATATTAATTATATAAGTAAATGTTCTCAAATATGAGAATATCTAGGGAAAGAGATGAAATTAGAAAAACCTTTTTAAAATAAGTTTCATATCAAATACAATTTCAAAATTATAACTTTTTTTTAAGAAAAAACATACAAGAATTTCAATACAAAATTATATATACTTTTGTTATATTAGTAATAATAATTAAATATATAAAATTTGAGTATATTATTTTGGTCCATTCAAACTTTTGATAAAGATCCCATTGAGTCCGTGGATACCTACACGCTGACACTCAAGTTAGTAAAGGTCGAATACATGATTTATACGATATGTATATGTTTTTTTCCATATACCTCTTAGCTTGAGGTTTATATTAATTATCTTTGGGAACGTTTTTATTCCCTCATAAATGCTAATGAATGTCTTATCGTAATTGTCACATGTTTAAACAAGTCTATTGCCAAGGCTAGATAATGTATCATATATCTACCAACAGGCTGATCGAGAGATACTCAACACCGTAAAAGTAAATAGGTCGAAATATACTCAACCTTGGGTAAATACTTAGGCTCACCTTACTCCCCAAGTCAATATATACTCAATCCTTTATACATTCTTAGGCTCACCTAGCTCCTTAGATCGAAATATACTTGATCTATAAATACTAAGACTCACCTAGTTCCAGACCAAGATTAACCCAGTCCTACAATATACATAATTGAATAATATGGATATAAGATAATATGTTAATTTTTACTCTTATCCGTTATCATCATGTAACTCATAAATATATATTTGAGATAAATAAACATATTATTTTTAAATTTATTATATATATATATATATATATATATATATATATATAATAATAATAATTTATAATATAAATATATATAAATATAATATAAATACTTTATATGATAATTAAAAATAATAATATGATATATAAATAAAAAAAAGAAAAATAATGATTACTTTTGATTTGTAGATAAAAATATATGAAAATGATAATAAAATACTCCACTAGTCTATAGTAAAATACTAACTATGATATCATATATACTTACTTGAATATTAGCTATATAGTGATTAGTTTTGGATTTAGATTTGGATTTGGATTTGGCAATAGAATTCATATTATTGGCTGATTTTCTTGTAATCACAGCTGTGCATGTACTAAAATATGTACTTAATTATTGCTCAATGATCTTAATTTATGTTGATGATTAATGTTTGACATATATTTTTATTATAATTAGGTTGATGATTAATCTGTGATATGCATAATAAAATTAGAACATGCAGCGCAATCAAACTCCCAATACACAAGAATCTCACTAAATCATCAATACACACTATGAATCTTTGAAAACTATACTGGGTTTTGTTAACAAATATTTAAATATCTATCTTTATGATTATAACAATTAATTAAATGTTTCTTTTTTCACAAAATATATTTTAACTCTCGTTGATTATATCGTGGATCTATATATATAAAAAAATGCTCGTTGATTCCAATCAACCCATCAATTATATCTATATATGTGTGAGTGTGTGAGTGAAAATTAAGCAATCAATAAACAGGGTAGAAACATACATATAATATAATGAACTAAAAATAAAAAGAGGAATATCTTAACATCGAAGTTTGTTTTTTGGACATTATAATAATTAGTGACATTGTTTTTTTTATTTTTCCACCAACCTTCTTCTTTAGTCGCATTATACGTAATATTTTTTAAGGTCCTTGTAAAATTAAAACATATTCGTGATAAGGAAATTAAGATTATATACTTGGTGCTTTATTTTGTTCATGAGTGGAAGAGTATTCTTTTGTTTGATACGTAAAATTATAGATATACCATTATTCCCTTTCAGACATGGGTCCCTACGAAGAAAACTATGGTAATTTCTTTCTATAAATTAAGATAAAATATAATTAGAAAAAAAAATCATGCGTATTGCAACAATTAATTAGCTTTATAATTATATATACAATTTATTAATCATATAATTAAAATAAATAAAATTATACAATGAAATGAATGTGTGTGAATAGTATTATAGTTTAATTTTGATCTATTGTATTATTTGCGTATTTATTTGTTACTTAATATTGTTAAGGAAAGTCTCTTGTCTTTGAAAAGAGATATTTAATTCTTCATTAAGCAATTATATAAAGGTCAAAACATCTCTAAATAATTTTTATCAAAGTACGTCTATAAACTTAATCAACATAGAAGGAACCATTTTTTATCACTATGCATATTATTTTCAATTTTATAGAGTTAAATTTGAAAGAAAAAGGAAATAAAAAAGAAAAGGAGATGGGAAAGACAAGAAAAGGGTTAAATATATTTTTGGTTTCTTAACTTTCAGAGAATTTTGAATTTAGTCCATTTCGAAACTTTTGACTAATTTAGTCATTTATCTTTCGAAATATGTGGATTTATTCCTTTTGGTCAAATTTTGTTAGATTTATTTAATGTTTCGTACGCGTTTCAGAATTGTAATTGAGTTGTTTATACTGTTTGACACATTTTTACTTTAATGTTAAGTCAAATACTATTTTCAACTAATAATTCAAGAACACATTTTCTTGACTTTTTTCCATGGTTAATTATATCTTATGAGATGAACCTCTTTTGTTATTATTTTATATATCTCTTAAATTAAAAAATAAAACATTAAAATTATATCGTTTTTTAATATTTCCACTCTCTATTAATAAGTTTTAGCAAATGTAACAGAAAATGATTGACAAAAAAGTTTAAAAGCTCTAAAAAATTTTCAACTTAAAAAAATTAAAAGAAAAACTTTAGATGTAACAGGAGACAAAACTTAAAATAAAAAAAAAAATATTGTGTCATAACAAAATATGATATATTATAACTTATAAAAGAAAAACTTTAGATGTAACAGTAGAAAAAACTTAAAATAGAAAAAATAATTGGTGTCATAACAAAATATGATATATTATAAAAATAGATAAACATTGTTTTTCTTTAATTTATTGTACAGTATTATGATAAAAAGTTATTGTAAATATAATGGTGATAATATACTGGTAACAATGACAATAATAATAAAAAATTATGATAATAATATCAATCATAATAGTTATTATGATAAGTGTGGTGATAATAATAATTATAATAAGTACCAAAAATACTGATGAAAGAAACATCGTAATTAATATTTTTAATAGCAATAATAATAATAATAATAATAAATAACAGTAGTAAAAATAACAAGAACACATGTGATGATTAGTATATTATTTAATTATAATTGTAAAAGTAATAATAAAACAATACAAGTGACAATAATATAAAAAATATTATAATTATAAAAATAGTAAAAGTGATAATAAAAGTTTTGACAATAATAAATAGTTGGTGTATGGTGTAATGATGGCAGTGAAAACAATATATATGATAATGGTCACATCAATGACAGTAGTAGTAAAGCGATTAGAAGATTAATAACAATAATCATTATGCTCGAGTAGTTGATTACTAAAAGTATAATTATATAAAAGTAACTTTGTTAGGATATATGGTTAAAGATAATTAATATATATTAAATTTTGTAAAAATTTATATAATGTTTAATAAATTTTAATTTAATAGTTATTAATGTAATTTTATTTTATTTAAAAAATAAAAATATCTTGACATATATTGTATGATTGTGTTTAATATTTATTTAGTATTTAATTATAAAAGTTAAAAAATAATTAAATAATAAAATAATATATTTTAATGTTATTAAAAGTTGAAATATAATAAGAATAAAAAATAAAAATAAAAATAAAAATTAGCAAAAAATTTGTATTAAACATCTTAAAAGTTAATAAGAAAGAATTACGGTATCAATTTGAAATTTTATTGAATTATTTTTTTCTAACTTGATAACCTTTATGCAACATCGTCATGATAATTTGACAAAATCTCTCGTATTATAAAACAATAATATTTTAATGTATGAAATTATTAATTATAAATATATAAATTTAATAATATAAAAAAAATTAATTATCTCAACTTTTAGTAGAGATCTTAAATATTCTAAAATATTTATTTTGTATCAAAGTTATTCAAAAGTTTGAAAGAACAATTTTAAATTTGTATTATTTTAATTAATAGACTTAACTATTTTAACTTTCAATATAATATAAAAGAGTAAAATTAATAAGCATTAATTATTGGTCATTGTTTTCCATTCTCCAAAAGTATAACGGAAATCTGTCATATCATGTTAATTATTGACCTAGTTGCTCTTTCAAGACAAAAAAATACACGCTAATAAGAAAACAAATAATGAAAGAATTTTCTGAATATACTAAATGATTGATTATGAAGTAATCTTATTATATCCTTGTTATTAAACAAACTCGAAATTAAAAAAAAAATTGTTTATTATCATATTCATTATAAATTCATCATATTAAAAAGTTTAAAATTATTTTTTTAAACATTTATATAATTAGTTGTAGAGATATTAAAATGAGTTTCGATACATACATTAATGGGTTTACTATGAATATAAATTTGAGTTAGTTTGGATTGACTAAAATTTAATTTTTAAATATGGATCATGTTTGACATAGTTCATTTAGTATGCAAGTTAAATGGATTTGAGTTATGTTGAAGATGCATTGATCAATAACCTATCAACAACTTTTTATTAATTTTTTTGTCATTTTTTCGCACAATTTTTATTATAATTATTTACAAATTTCTATTATCTTGGTTGAAAATTTAATATTGTTAAATACTAAAATGTTATTCAATGATGTTTGAATATTTTAAATGTTTAATTTATGTTTGTCAAATTATATAAATTGACTCTTTAATTTTTAATTACTATTCTTATAATAATGTTTGATAAAATGTGTGAACTTTTTTATTGTATTGTTAAAAATTAATGAATCAATCCATTTTAATTGTAATGTAAAAAATATATAAAATAAACTTAAAATAAACAAATATTCTTAAGTCAATAACATTTAATTAACTCATTTTTAACTCGACTTGAGTAAGAACACTTATTCTTATTTATAAACTTCAATTTAAAATAGAGTATGACTCTTTTATAAAATCTTAATTCATAAATTCTATTTAATTTTAGATGAGGATATTACTAATTTTTCACAAAGGAGAGAAACCATTAATAAATATTTGGTTAAAAACCTTTTTATCCCAAATTTTGTCTAGTTTTGTCAAATTAGTCATAATTTTTTTTTGCAAATAGATTCCAATTTTCGTCAATTTTGTTCAATTTGATATTTTTTTGTTAACACCATGTAAATCATTGACAATACTAAATAGTGACAATCACGTATCACTTCGTGATTTTTTTTTTATTTTTTTAAATGTATACATGTCAATTCAGCAACATGTCACGTGTCAGGATCAATGTTTTATATTCAATTTAGTTTCTATATTTGTTATTTTTGTTCAATTTAGTCATAATTTTGTTTAAAATTGAAAATTTTGTCTCTCTCAAACTTGAGACCAAATTTAATTTTTATATACAAATTATAATGATGTGAATTTGAATATATTTAATAAAAATATTTAACAAAAATGAGAATGTTAATATAAAAATTGGATTTGGTCTCAATTTGCAGAGGGACAAAATTGGTTTATGTTAAAAGAAAATGGGACTAAATTGAACAAAAATAACGAATATATGAACAAAATTAAATATAAAACATTAACTTTCACACGTGGCATGTTGTTGAGTTGACATATGGACATTTAAACAAAAATTAAAAAAAGTTTTAAAAAAATTTAAAAAATTTAAAAGATCACAAAGTAACACGTGACAGTGATTGTTGTTCATGACCGATAACGATTTAGCAAGAAATGACCAAATTAAATAAAAATTGACGAAAATTAGAATTTATTTGAATACAAAAATAAAATTAAAAGTGATTTGATAAAATTTGATGATACAGGACCAAAAAGTATTTTAACCTAAATATTTATAAGAGATGAAAAAACATTAATGACAAATAATTTTCAAAGTATTATTATTATCAATTAATCGTGATAAATTTAACAATCAAGACTTATAAATAAAAATAGGGTAAGTAAATAATGTACATTATCATCCTAAAACTAATGAGAAACCATTCTTAATACATTTTTTAATGTAAAAAATCTAATTAATTATTAATATAATGTATAACACGCTATTTTCAGTGCACTTTTTAACGTGAAGTAAGATTGGTGCAAAGTCGCAAAGTACATTTATTTTATTTAATACCTATCTCTCTTCATTTAGTAAGCTTTGACCAGTAAACACAATACATTACTAACACTTTAAAAAGTAATTATCCCAAAATATAATAATCTTATGATATTCTGTAATAATTGTTTATAACTGAAATTACAGAAGGATGGTAGAACTAATGTCTTTATACACATGTGTAATACAAAAACCAGAGCATGTGTAATATAAAAACCAGAGCAAATATTATCTATTAATTAATTAACTAATTAGTTAATTAATTAATCAAAACTGTTTCAGTGATAAGAAGACGAGAACCGGCATTTCCCTGTGTAAGTTACTACGCACCCGTTACTGATAAAAGCGGAAATTCCGCGATTCTGTTACACTCTCAGAACCGTCACACTATTTATTCTTTCATTCACTCATTTCACGGAGAGAAACCACCGAATCAACACGCAAACCATTTCTCTACGGTGACGATGACAGTATTATCGCCGGCGACCGCCGCCGAATCCGGCCAAGACGCTGTGCGGGTCGCGGTCGCGGTCGCCAACCGACGCTGCATGTTCCTCTGCCTGCCGTGCTTCCCTTCCGAAACGTCGTCGGCGACGTGGTGGCAGGATCTGCTGTCTCCGGCGAACAAGGAACGGTGGTGGTACCGGCGGTGGAGGACTGTGAGGGACTGGAAAACCTTCGTTCGCCGCTTCAACAACTACTACAGCAGGAACCACTCCAAGCGGCACGGCTCCTTCCGCTACGATCCGCTCAGCTACGCACTAAACTTCGACGACGGAACCGCTGCCGAAGACGACGGTCACTGCTACAAAGGCTTCTCCGAGCGCTTCGCCTCCGTTCCGCAACCGGAGAAATCTTCTGTGTACTCGAGCGAGGAGCACGCGCCACCGGTTTTGAAGCTCGAGAAATGAGGCAGCGCTGACGGCGCTGAGACCGAACGCGCCGTGTTGTTAATAGTTAGGTTTTTTCTCTTTTCATTTTTTGTTTTATTTTGTTGTATATTAAGAAAATTAGGAAGAAAACAAAACGAGCATCATAATAATACGTTTATATGTTTTCAAAATTAACTTTAACTGTATTTAATTTTATATTGCTTTTTCGATTATAATACTTGTTTCTATTTTGTCTTGATTAATTTTCTTTCGCTAATTAGTGTGTATGCAAGTTTATCTTAAGGAATATGAAAACCTCTTCATTACAAATTTCATTGAAAAATTTTCCAGCCATTGAGATAGAACGCATTATCATTTTATTTTGATTATTTAAAATTATTCTGAATTATACAAATATATAAATTTTGGAATTGTTGACCATTGAAATTGGTGCGATGCCCAAAGCAAAATGTGGGAATGTGAACGCCCCAAATTTGCTTTGACTTTATTCCTTGAGATCATGTGATGGGAACATTCATGCATACAGCAAATTCGGTGGCAGCAGCATGGACCACTAACACTTGAAGCTATATGTGTTTGTGTGAAATCAAGTGAATGTTCTGTTCATTCAAAACCAGTCAATGGTAGTGTGAGTGTGAGAGTTCATCATTCATTTCCCTTTCTGCCCAAAAACTTGTCGTGCGCAGTTTCACTTTCTTCCTATATTCTCCCATTTTCTTTCTCCCTCGTTACTTTTTATCTTCCCACTCAATATTCCATCACCTTTTCTCTTTTTCAAACCCTGTCATCACTTTTTTTTTTCTCTCTCCTCTTTCTCTCTACAGCAGAGTCAACTCAACTGAATCTCCCACGAGAAACCCAAGACTGTAATGTTTTCCTCAAACATTTCACAACTAAATAAATAGGACTGAGAGTTCAAGATGAATCTACTTGGATTCGATTTGATTGAACTTTTTAAATTGAATAATCTTTTAATTAAAAGTCAAACTAAGTCACACCCCAAATATCTCTGTTAGATGGTGTAATGTTTAATATATATATATATATATATATATATATATATATATATATATATATATATATATATATATATATATATTTTTTTTTTTTTTATATATTTTAAATAAAATTAATTTTTTTTATAATATATATATATTATATTTTTTATTTGTT
>Ga0099822_1000654_pt1 | contig 34629 bp, 20 predicted proteins | sample CowpeawhiteBW_FD_76839 | JGI IMG/M metagenome (GOLD analysis project Ga0099822, IMG submission 76839) | Root nodule microbial communities of legume samples collected from California USA - Cow pea white BW | ecosystem: Host-associated > Plants > Roots > Nodule | place: USA: California | collected... | reverse complement strand
ACAAACATATGAACCTGGCCATAGTGTTTCGCAATGTGCATCATATTTATTGCACTTTTGTCATCCTCCAACTTATACATGGCATTCTCTATTGCATACCATAACTCCTTAATATTAACATACTCCATTTCCCTGATTTCTCCTACCACCTCAAAATAACTCCACGTGTCAGGGTCACAACCCCAAACAGTGGTTTCCCCACCTATGTAATTAATAGGACCAAACTGTCTAAAAATTCCACCTTGGTGGACCACAACTTCGAAAGTGTCATCACACATTACACACCACTTTTTCAAACAACTGATATCTGGCAGATATAAAAAACATTTGTAAGCAGGGTCCACAAACACATTTAATATGGCATAAAACATTTGAAACAACACACACAGGGTCCACGAACAAAAAAGGGACCACAACTTTCAAACAAACCGCACCGACACCGACAAAGCACGCACACAACCCCAATCCACTGACAAAGATGTTCAGGACAAACGAGTGGGATACTACAACGAAAATCAGAATGCCATACAATAGCAGACAATGACAACACAATAGCACAATAAAACAAACAAAACCGCTTTCGAAACCAACAACAAGCCAATCGCAAACGACCAAAAACAAAATCGCAAACCAGCAGAAACCAAAAACCAAAAACGAAATCCAAACCGCTAACGCAATAGAAACCCTAACCTGGTAGCGGTTCCTTTTGAATCTTTTCCCCAAATTCGAGCGCAGTAACCTAAATCGCCAATTCCTCAGCACAAACCTTAAGATGGGTTAACCCCTTCTACTTTTTAATCGCGTTGCACTTTCTGTTTTATTTTACTTTTTTTTTTCGTTAAATCCTCTTAATTAAACACTTAATGTGATTAAACCCTAATTAACCATCTCATTATAAAGAAAAACTGACACGTAGGATTAGTATTTCGACACGTAGCAAGGAAAAGCCAACTATACAGTGAAACGTTATCAATTTAAACGGCGTTACTCAATTAGGACCTAATTGAATCAAATTAACCAAAATTAGGACCTATTTGAGCACCCCGCGAAAATTGGGACCTATTTCAAAAAAATTGACGAAAATTGGGACAAAAAAAGTATTTAACCATTAAATAAATCTGTAAAAGATCATTTTTATTTTTATTTTATTTTCTTCTAAACATGTTCTCTGACTTTTCCAATTTAACAAACAATTATACCAGAACAATCTTTTAGCGGACAAGCATGCTTATTCGTTGCCCTGAAAAATGTGAATTACATTTCGAAGTTAGAAGTTTTTTCAAATTTAAATTATGAAATTATTTAAGTTATCAAGCTTCAGTTTTCTGTAAAAAAAAAATATTTATTTTATTTAACTATTAATCAATCGATGATTTGGTATAGAAAATATTAATCAGAACGCGGATAACAATAAATCCCAAGTACAAGGGTGACAGCGCCGTCTGATAATAACGTTATGAAATTATATGTTCTGATTTCAAGGGTGAAGTTGAATATATAAAAAGAAAATAACATATAGGAGAAAATATTCAGAAAATTTATATATTTTAGAGTTAAAGTCCAGTGCCGTTCTTTCTGAAGAACCCTATAAGAAAAGTTGAATAGTCTGTGATGTGATTCATTAAAATAATAACATAATCAACTTTTGTATAGATATGGAGCAGAGTTTGAAAAGTAGTGGAGAAATTTAGAGGTAACTCTAATCCAAGAAGCAATGAATGGAAAGCTTAAAGGCTATGGTTTTGTGGTCTCTTCTGTTGCATTTCATACCAGGTTTGAGCAGCCTTGAAACCATTGCTCCAGGCCAATCAGTGAAGGATAATGAGACTCTGGTTTCAGCAGAAGGGACTTTTGAAGCAGGGTTCTTCAACTTTGGGGATCAAAGTAGCCAATATTTTGGTATATGGTACAAGGATATTTCTCCAAGAACAGTTGTGTGGATAGCAAATAGAGATACCCCAGTTCAAAACTCCTCAGGAGTTTTCAATGTAACTCATGTGGGAAATCTTTTCATTTTTAATGGTTCAGGGGCCATAATCTGGTCTTCCAATACATCAACAGCTGCAAACAATCCTGTTGTGCAGCTTTTGGAGACTGGAAATCTTGTTGTGAGAGAAGAAAGCAATCTTCTATGGCAGAGTTTTGATCTTCCTGGGGACACTTTGTTGCCAGGGATGAGACTTCGAAGTAGCATGGTAAATGGTAGTTTTACATCTCTGACATCTTGGAGAGACACAGAAGATCCTGGTAGAGGTGTGTATTCATATCACATAGATACTCGTGGTTTTCCTCAAGTTGTGATTACCAAGGGAGGGTCATTGTTGTATAGACCAGGTTCATGGAATGGCAATATTTTATCTGGGATTGCTTCTGCAACATTGTACAAAAACTTTAATTTCTCTTTTGTTATAACTGAGAAGGAAGTGTCTTATGGATATGAACTACTGAACAAGTCAATTGTTTCGAGGTACATGATCACGTTAACAGGTCAAATACAACGTTTTGTTTTGTCTGATTTGACAAATAGTTGGCAGCTTTTCTACTCAGGCCCTGCAGACCAGTGTGATAACTATGCCGTTTGTGGAGTGAATGCTAATTGTGATGTAAATAGCTCTCCAACGTGTGAGTGCCTTCAGGGTTTCATTCCCAGATCCGAAGAAAAATGGAATGCACAAAACTGGTCAGATGGGTGTGTTAGGAGAGTTAATTTAGATTGTGGCCACAGTGATGGCTTTCTGATGTATCAGGGAATGAAGTTGCCGGACACATCAACCTCATGGTTTGACAGAAGCATGAACCTTGAGGAATGTAAGAATTTCTGTCTGCAAAACTGCTCCTGCACAGCATATGCAAATTTAGATATCAGAAATGGTGGAAGTGGATGCTTGCTTTGGTTTAATAACATGGTGGATTTGAGAAAACTAACCACTGGAGGACAAGATCTTTTCATAAGAGTGGCAGCTTCAGATCTAGGTGCTAACACTTTATTTCCATCTAACTGATAACAGAACATTCGTTTGTTGCAGAACTTGGTTTAACTGTGCAAAGTGCATGTACATAAATTCCTGTTCTTACTAAGCTGCACATTGTGTTTGTTGCCTGAGTTTTTTGGATGCATGTTATCAATTTCATCCTTCTTGCAAGTAGATAACATAGCATATAAGAAATGATGAACATTAGAGGACATTGTATGATACTACTTAGCATAAAAAAAAATCGTGATCAGAGCATCTAAATGCCATCAACTTTCATTGTGAATATGTGCTTTAGATACCTTATGTTTTGGGATTTCTAAATTGCTCAAAATTTGGTGTGTTGGCTAACAGTGCTTTTATTTTATCAGGTCATGAAAAAGGCTTACGCAAGAAGCAGCTTGCAGGAATTGTTGCAGGTTGTGCAGTGTTTATTGTGGTCTTGATATTATTGGGAGTGACCATGCTTCGGAGAAAAAAGCTTGAGAAGCCAGGTACTTATACCATGGTAAAATTAATAGTTACTTTACAATTGCAAATGCTTTTTTCTTACAAAATTTAAGGTTGGTAACTTTTAGATTTTCCTCTTCCGATAGAACCTATAATGAAAGTAATTTATATACCTTTATTCTTCTATCTTCACAGGAAACAACAAAATAGTTAGCTGGAAGAATCACACTGTTAAGACACAGAAGGAAGACATTGACATTCCAATATTTAATTTTTCAACCATAGCTAATGCAACTAATGACTTTTGCATTACTAACATATTGGGAGAAGGTGGATTTGGACCAGTTTACAAGGTAATTTGATTAAACTTATATCCTGCCATTGGATTTATCTTCAGTGCATAACTTTCTTATGAAACGATTCAGGGTACTTTGGCAAATGGCCAAGACATAGCTGTGAAGCGGCTTTGCAATAATTCAGGACAAGGACCAAAAGAGTTCATAAACGAAGTTGTGCTAATTGCTAATCTTCAGCACCGGAACCTTGTGAAGCTTCTTGGGTGTTGCATTCAAGATGATGAGAGGATATTGATATATGAATTCATGACTAACAAAAGCTTGAACTACTTTATTTTTGGTCAGAAATTTTATCTTCTCCCAACATTTGGTCTTACCTTGCCATGATCACCAAATCATTTTCATGCTAACTAGCTGAAAATTTTTCAGATGAATCTAGAAAAGGGTTGCTAGATTGGTCTCAGCGCTTTCAAATTATTCGTGGAATTGCAAGAGGGCTTCTCTATCTTCATGAAGATTCTAGATTAAGAATTATCCACAGAGATCTCAAGACCAGCAATATTCTTCTAGATGAAAACATGAATCCAAAAATATCAGACTTTGGGCTGGCTACAGCATTTGGAGGAGATGAAGTTGAAGGCCAAACAAAGAGAATAGTGGGAACTTAGTATGCATGCTTAAATAACTTGATTTGTTACTTTATCTTCATAAAATTTCCCTCTTCTCCCTTTCTGAGCTCCATTTCATTTTCTGTATTGCAGTGGTTATATTTCTCCAGAATATGCAGCCCGTGGGAATTTCTCAGTGAAATCTGATGTCTACAGTTTTGGTGTTATATTACTAGAGATTGTTTGTGGAAAAAAGAATAGAGAATATTTTGACGATCATGATCATGACCTTCTTGGACATGTAAGTCTAGTGCACTCAATACCATTTATATTGGCATAGTCTTTAGTTAGAGCATGTTTGAAAACTCATCCCCTTCATTTTTATCCACTCCAAAGAGAAGCTATTATCTGTAGCTTCTGCGTACTTTTCGTTATTGGTCATGATTTTGAGCATTGACAAGCACACAAAACATGAGTACAAACAAACACATTGTGAGCTCAAAATTGACAATTTTAATTTGATGATCATAGGCATGGAGACTTTGGTGTGAAGAAAAACCAATGGAGTTGATAGATGAATCACTAGGCGAATCAGTAGCTCTAGCTGAAGCTGATGTATTGAGATGTATTCACATTGGGCTTCTATGTGTACAAGACAGAGCAGAGGATAGACCAGAAATGTCATTAATAGTTCTTATGCTGAATGGTGAGAAACCATTGCCTAGGCCAAGGGAACCTGCTTTTTATCCCCATCAATCTGGCTCTTCATCAGGAAATAGTAAACTTCAATCAAACAATGAGATTTCTATGTCATTGTTGGAGGCAAGATAGTTTATTTATATGTATGAAGTTTATATATTTCAATGTAAATGAGGCAAAATTAGTCAAGGTTTGATTGAATTAGCTACTGTATTAGATGGAAATAACTGGCAATGAAACTAGTTCTTAGTTCTTATATTACTGTATGTAAATTCCCTTTATATTGTCACCAGATTTAACCAATTCCTCAAACAAAAGATTTGGCCAATTCCATTTAAATGGTTGTATGTGAAACCTGCAGAAGTTTTCAACAAGATTAACATTCTAAGATCATGTGCCCATCTGGGAGCACTTGAACTAGAGGGGTGGAAAAATACTAACATTGGCATAACTGATAATTTGTTTGGGAAATATTGGGAAAGCAGAAAATGCATGAAAGAAAAATTTACTTGGACATGAATGATAATTGGCTTTGCTATTAATGGCCATGATGAAGAATCTCTAGCCATGTGTTCAAATATGGTAAGATATATGCTTCAGATTTAACCCGATGCTTTGAGAATTCCCTTATGTTCAAAATTGTCATTGCTGATACAGTATGGAAAGTTTACATGTACCATTAAGCCATTTAACACGCGATGTTAGAATTTTAGTTAAAGGCATTTACCAACATATGAAACACAATTCTTTTACTCAGTACACACCTACACCGATACTTCATTTGTTTTATCATGTATTCGTATCCAACATATATCCATATCTGATACTTTAGAATATTTGATCAAAAGAACTATGATATTTTGACAAACATTTTTTTGACGGAGTTTATTTTTTAACACACACCAAATATTTTTCTTTTCTTTCTGAGTCACATCAAACTTTTCTTTCATCCATTCAAGTATTGTCATGTGTACATTGTCAAAAGTTTGTCAAAAAATAATTTTCCTTTATCAAAATTTATCAATGGCAATAATTTATAATTTTTTTATTGACAACTTTTAATACATTTGATTTAGATTTACACAATAACAATTATATATGTTTTTAAAAATTGTTATATGTTTCAATATATTTCAAAATAAACACATCTGCATATCAGATCCAATATACGTATCATTGCATCATAGTTACACACGCACAAATTAAACTCCTCCGATATTAATTTTGAAATGCAACCTATCGAGCAGACATTATGCTAACTGTCATGTCATTATTTGAGTATTGCTTATGAGTGCTTGATGAAGAACTGTCCTCAACCAGGTTCCTATCTGTAAAAAGTCCAGGCAATTTTGGCTGAGGCAACGTAGACTCAGTGCTCAGCATCAGAACCACAGAGGACATGTTTGGCCTGTCATCTGGACTTAGTTGCACACAAAGTAGCCCCACATGAATTAATCTCACAGCTGAAGATAAATTGACCGAGTCTCTTATTGTTGCATCAACTATTTCAGTGCATTTGCCTTCAGTAAATAGTCTCCATGCCTGTGTATTTTTCAAACCATTGAATTAATGACACCACAAACATGTCAAAAATGGTTAAAATTGAATTCCATTCTTACATGAGCCAGAAGATTATCTTGATGACCAAATCCTCTATTTCTCTTACCACTCACTATCTCCAGTATCAACACACCAAAGCTGAAAACATCCGATTTTGTTGAATAAGCTCCATCAATTATATACTCTGGCGACATATAGCCACTGCACAATACATGAACCAAAAACCATTTTAAGACAAGAGAAGCCATCGTATTTATAGAATATAGGTGTCATCAGATACACTTACTAGGTTCCAACTACACGCTTTGTGTTTGCTTCAGTTTCATTTCCTAGAAAGCTTCTGGCAAGTCCAAAGTCCGAGATTTTGGGGTTCATTTCACAATCTAACAAAACATTCCCAGCTTTGAGATCTCTGTGAACTATTCTATGCCTTGAATCTTCATGAAGATACAGAAGCCCCCGACCAATCCCATTGATAATGAGCAAGCGCCTTGGCCAATCTAGTAATAGGCTCTTCTTCTCATCTGTGAAAAATTTGACATGTTGAACTCTTTTTCGGGTAAGATTCTAAAGTTTGAACTATGATACAGATTATGGTGGAAAACCAGAATGAAGATTCTCTAGGAAAAGGAGTAACAAACTTCATTGCAAAAGGCATTTATTTAGCTTGATTCTTTTGACGTATTTTTTTTTATTGCAATGATCTTGAAACAAAGAATGAGCCATTCAACAAATGAGGATACAATTACAAATTAAACAATTAATGAATGAATATGGTTTCTTTGGAAACTAACCAAATAGTATGGAATCCAAGCTTTTGTTTGCCATGAATTCATAAACAAGCAATCTTTCTCCTGATTGAATGCAGTAGCCCAGTAGCCTCACTAAATTCCTATGCTGAAGTTTTGCAATGTGCATAACTTCATTTTTGAACTCCTGAAGTCCCTGGCTTGAGTTCTTTGAGTCTCTCTTGACAGCAATTTCTCTTCCATCGTCCAGGATGCCCTGAAAGTTATAAAGAATTTTTCATTGAAAAAGGTTCATATTGAATAAAGAATGTTTAGAGGTAAATTTCCATAAATTTGGGCATTCAGTGTGTCCTAATATTGAATAATTTAAATTTGAGCAGAAGGAGAAGAGGATGGCTGAAATTTTTGCAATATCTTGTTACTAATAACTTGTTTGCACATTTCAAGTCAAGGGCATGTTTAGCTAATGTAAGGAATTAGCTCAAACAAATCCACTGCAAAACGTGTACCATACAAGCAGAGAATGATAACAGAAGAAAACGTGTAAGTATAGATGGTGAAAATAAACAGTAAGAGGAGAAACAGGAAAAAATCACATATGGTTCGATTAAAGTGTTAACAAACTTCAATATACGTCTATAGAGAATTCACAAACTATTGAACACAAAAGTGTCTCAAGAAATTGACATATCTAACGAATTACAGATCATATGCAAGTAAGATTAAACACTTCACCAATAAAGTTAATTAATATCAATCATTCTAGGATCAGGGCCACATTTTATCATATCATTACCTTATAAACAGGTCCAAAACCACCTTCACCTAGTTTGTTGTTAAGTGAAAAGCCATTTGTCGCAGACCTAATTGTTGACAAATCAAACATTGGTAACTCTCCATCTTCCTTCCCGTGCTCATTTATTACAGTTGCATCTCTTTCTAGATGGCTTTTCATTTTTCCTGCAGTGCAGTAATTGCCAATTAGTGTGCAGAGATAAAAAATTTAAAATCTAGAACATGCTTCATCTTCCACACTCTTTTTCTACCTTTATCTGTCCCACACCAAATCTAAAACAGAAAGAAGCAAACGTGGAGTGCATTATATATTATAGTAGAATTTTAAACAAAACTCAAGGAGAGAAAGAGAAAGCCTATATATATGGTTAAGATAATAGAGGTGATCCTAATTTGTGGATCAAATAACAAAAATTTGCAGTGAATGTAATGCATAGATGAATCAAGACAAACAAGTCAGTAAAATGTAAGAACTACGTAACTGGATTTCTGCCATGTCCTCCACTGTCTATGAATGATGAAGGTTAAGCATAGGATTAAAATTCCAACAGACAACACACAGCTTATGATAACAGTCTCTTGTTTCCTACTTTTGGATTTAGGTGATTGCTTTCTTTGAATAGCTTCTGAAAGAAAGAGATATTAATGAGAAACCATAACACTCTTGTTATGGTTGAGAAGAACTAGAAGTCCAGTTTCATTGAGCTTCAAAACCCCTGATGAGTCAGTAAGAGGGTTGTTTCTGTTGGCAACCCATACTACAGTCTGTATTGGGATTCTGTAGTACCAAATTCCAACATAACGGTTTTTTGAATTGCCTGGACTGAAGAATCCTAATGAAAAGACTTTTCCAGCTGAAACTATGATCTCGCCGTCACTGATAGTTTGCACTGTATCAATAGTGTCTCTCAGAGTAGCGGCTGCTGTACTTTTCAGCATGGCAAGGCTAAACAGAAGCAAGGTAAATCCTTTCATTGTTGTTCCTGTAATCGCTTGTGTTAAATTACGTTGTCAAGATATATCAACAAACAGAGGCACAAAAACTGAAGCACTCCCTCATTATGAGTTGACTGCTCCACTCTTGCGGTCTTACAAGTCCTCTACCATTAAGATCAGCAGTAGCACCTGTGAATGCACATAGTGAGTGAGCTAAATCACTTTAAAAAGTGTTGCAGCTGTTACTGATTAATAAACAGCACAAAGCACCACATTCAGGACTCACTTACCGTATGATTTGATGGTTACGTCACGAGAGCATGCTTCACAGTCGCAGTGATCTGCCACAGAAATGTAGTTTCTAACAGGTTTTGATGATGAAGGTCCATTTGTTCAAATTAATGATGGAAAAGACCGAGTCATATGGATGTTGAATGTAACTCGATGCAAGTCAATTATTGTGACTTGGAATCTGCCATTTAGCATAGCATTTAATGCAACCTGACCAAGTCAGTTTTTTTCCTTGTCCTTTAATTGGGATGAAACATCACACAGAACTAAGGAATCATTGGCACGATGAAATGCAGTATCAAGAACCAACTATACAAAAAGTGGAAATTTACAATTATGAGAGGAAAGTTTCATAAATAAATCTTATATGTTAAGTGTGCAAATAAAGTTATACCAAATTCATATTATTCATGAAACTTGCAGAACCCATTAGAGGATTTCACCATTATCATTCTATTTGATAATGGCATTGCAAAGCTTATATCAACATTATTTGGTTACAAATAAATTAATAGGCTAGAATTTTTGGTCGTTTTACAAAAAGTGGTGCAATTTCAAGGTAATTGTTGTAACACAGAAGTCAAACACTTGTATTAGGTGTACAAGATTGTTCTAAAGGAGTCAAGCGCACAATTTCAAATTTCAACAAATTGTGAATAAAAATAGTAATATAATAATTATTAATAATACGTTGTTAATATAATCTTGTAGTTATAATTATTAATATTAGAAAATACTAAATATTCTTAATGCTATTAGCTTTATTATTATAAAAATAGTAATATTTTAATATTAAATTTATTATTATTAATTTATAATAGATAATATATAATTAATTCGTTTCAATAATATATTTAAAAAACTTAATATTTTTAGTTGCACAAAACACTAAAAATTAAATAAATGATAAAAAAAATAAGAGGAAGAAAAATTCGACAAACATCTTTCTTAATATACATTTATTAATAGTATCTACCCGACATAAAACACAATATCTGTTATATTTTTTCCCGACCAACTTATTATTTTCTTTCATCAAGCTGTCTCCCTGTATCTCTGTCTCTCCACTTAATCAACCAACTTTGAAAGAATAAATAGCATATAAAATCACAGGTAGAAGTTTTTTATTCTATCATCCAACTACAATCAAATTAAACAAACCAACAAAAAATATGAAATTAGTCATTTATTGTCATATATTTTGTTTGTGATAACACAACACTCACACAAATAAGTTTTCTTATCAAGTTCATTAATTGATAAATTAGAATATTTTTGGTAACAAATTTAGTTATGTTCAATTTGAAATATTTTGCAATAACTTGTGTCAGATAGCAGAACTATACATATAAGAGAAGCAGTCTGCATTAGTCAGTACTTTATTAAACGAATCCAAAATAAGCTTATAAATGCAACTATCTAGCAGACATTATGCTAAGTGACAAGTCATTATTTGTGTATTGTTTATGACTGCTTGATGATGAACTATCACCAGCCATGCTTGTACTTGTAAAGAATCCAGGCAAGTTTGGCTGAGGCAGTGCAGATTCACTGGTCAACATCATAACCACAGATGACATGTTTGGCCTGTCTTCAGGATTTAGTTGCACACACAGTAGTCCCACATGAATTGTTCTTAGAGCTTCAAACAAATGAACTGACTCTGTTATTGCTGCATCAACTATTTCAGAACATTTCCCTTCAGTAAACAGTTTCCATACCTGCATAATTTTTCAAACCATTTGTTTATCAGCAGAAACATCTCAAAGGTGGTTAAGTTTCAAGTTCATTCTTACATGTGCCAGAAGATTATCTTGATGACAGAACCCTTTATTTCTCTTCCCACTCACTATCTCCAATATCAGCACACCAAAGCTGAAAACATCTGACTTTGTTGAATAAGCTCCATCGATTATGTACTCTGGAGGAAGATAGCCACTACAATCACATGCACCAAGAATCACTTTAAGACAGTGTCAAGCGATCATATTCATACTACATTGGAGTAATCAACACTTACTAGGTTCCAACTACATGTTTTGTGGTTGCTTCGATTTCATTTCCTCCAAAGCTTCTAGCCAGTCCAAAGTCTGAGATTTTTGGGTTCATTTCACTATCTAACAAAACATTACCCGCTTTGAGATCTCTATGAACTATTCTATGCCTTGAATCTTGATGAAGATAAAGAAGACCCCGTGCAACCCCGTTGATAATCAGCATTCTCCTGGGCCAATCTAGTAACATGCTCTTGTTTTCATCTGTGAAAAATGTGGCCAAGTTTTAGATAGTGAGAGAGCTATTTCGGTAGTTTCTATGTAGATAGATTATAGAAGGACAATGCAAAATAAATTAATATCTCTTCCTCATGCCATGATAAATAACTGGTAGAGGAAAATTATTTCCTTTCTAGCATGATTTTCTTGTACGTATCTGTTTAATTGCAATAAATTTCAAGCTAAGAGAATCCAATCCAACAAATGAAAATATAATCCGGAATGAGTGAAACAATCAGTAAGGTTTCTTTGGAAACAAACCAAATATGAAGGAATCCAAGCTTTTGTTGGGCATAAATTCATAAACAAGCAATCTTTCTCCTGCTTGAAGGCAGTACCCTAGTAGCCTCACTAAATTCCTGTGCTGAAGCTTTGCAATATGCATAACTTCATTTTTGAACTCTGGAAGTCCTTGTTTGGAATTCATAGAGAGCCTCTTCACTGCTATTTCTCCTCCATCGGCCAGGATTCCCTGAAATTTGTGACAAATTATGCTATGAATAGACTTCGTTTTGTACTAAAATATGTCACATAAATTTCATCATTCAGTTCATATGTTCCAAGATTCAATTTGGTTTTACAAAGAACTTCAATAACATGATCCATGAAATGTTGATATATAGGAACTAGACAAGAGCAGCGACTTCATAGAAGAAAAGATGCATAGAATCAGAACTATAGTCATCTGCAGATCAGCTAAACCTACAAGGTTTACTAATTTGAATATTTTTGCCTTTATTTTTTGTTTTCATTTTTAATTTAAAAAAATAATATTGGTTTTAATCTGTTATCTGTTTTTAAATATATTTGCATAACAAATAGACAAAACAAAATCTGTCTGTCAAGATTTCCTATAAAATAGTTTTGAGAACAATAAATAAAGCAAAAATAAGGAAACATGTTTTATTGTAACAAAAAATGGAAAACAGAAAATACTTTCTTAAAACAAATAGTTCCTAAATTTCTTCCAGAAAAAGACGTTGTTACAAGTTCTGTCTCTTATAATTATCATCTCTAACCATTATTTTACCATAGTGGTAGAACACTGCTAAAAATATATACAATTACTAAATATCATGCATTCCATGCTAATGAAGACATTTTATCATTTCATTACCTTATAAACTGATCCAAAGCCACCTTCTCCAAGTTTGTTGTCAGGTGAAAAGTTGTTGGTTGCAGAAGTAATTGTAGACAACTCAAACATGGGTAACTCTAGATCTTTACTCTCGTGATCATTTATTACACTCACGTCTGGTTCTAGATTACCTTCCATCTTTCCTGCAATATAGTAATTGGCATGTGTAAGGAATAAAGAAGTTGAATCGTAGAATATGCTGTGTTCTGTACTCTTTGTACCTTAATCTGCCTCACCCAAGTCTAAAACAGAATAAAAGCAAACTTAGTTTAAATTCCTTTTTTATGCAGCTATTGACAATTGACTCACTTTATTGACTAGCATTAAAGGCTTTTGATGCTTTAATGATTGTGAATAATGTTGAGATTAATACCAGTTAACCAAATCTCAAGGACAGAAAGATAAACTCAAAGATAGTTAAAATGTATTAGGTAACTAAGTAAAACATGTCTGCATGCACTAACTGATAGCTTACACCATCACCTATAGTGGTGATTCAAATTTGTGGAAAAAGCAGCCTAAGTTTGCAGTAAAAAGAACATATAGAAGAATCAAGACAAGTAATTTAAATCATAAGTAGGAACTGCTTAACCACCTTTCTGCCATGTCTTCAACCGTTTATAAAGGATGAAGGTTAAACATAGTACTAAAATTCCAATAAACAACACACAACTTATGAAAACACTCTCTTGCTTCCGGATGTTGGGTTTATGTAATTGCTTTCCTTTAGTAGCCTCTGTAAGAAAGAGATATTGCAAAACGGTAAGAGTGACAAGATGACAACAAAAGAAAGAAACAAGAAGGGAAGTTCCAGAATTGAGAGACAATATCATACCTAATTCTGAACTAGCCACCCTTACGTATACATCTTCATCAACATCGGTCAATTTTCTTATGTCAACCAGATCACTAAACCAGAGTAAACACCCATTGGGCCCTTTACTCACATCCAATGCTGCATAAGCTTTACAGGAGCAGTTTTTCCTGCACAATATCTTACAATCCTCAAGGCTCATATTTCTTGAAAACCAGGATTTCTCTGTGTCTGGTAATTTCAACCCTGAAACCTGTAAAAACCCATCTTCATGACAACTCAGTGAAGTTCTCCTGACACAACCACCGTACAAGTCAGCCGTTTTGGGCACAAATCCATCCAAGCATTGACATGGAGGGATTTTGTCTATATTGCAGGTAGCATAGGCTCCACATTTGCCGTAGTAATCACAGTCATCCACCGGAATTCGTGCATGCAAGCTCCAATGTTTTCGTACATTATCCCAGAAGGTCCCCTGTATATGTCCCTCCGGTGTTAGCACCATCCTATGTAAAAATGACTTGTTGGTATGCTCAAACATGAAATACAACTCCTCCTCGTTCGAAATAAAACTAAATCTAGTATAATCACTTTGTTTCAACAGAGGTGCCCCACTGAACTGAACACCATTCCATGATCCAAAACGATATGTTTTAGTGGTTCCTTCTCTCAAAATAAACTGTGGATATCCAGTGATATCAAGTTGATAACTATATACACCATGAGATGGATCCTCAGAGCTATTCCATGACGACAAGTATCGATTCAGACCTGTCACTATATTTCTTCCAAACTTCTGTCCTGGCAAGAGTGTGTCCACTGGATAATCAAAACTTTGCCACAGTAAATCCTTTGCCTCATCATTGCCGTTTCCATTCTGCACAATGAGATTTCCAGTATCCAAAAGTTTTGCCACCACCGGGTGTCGTGCTGAGCCTGTTGTGTTGGAAGACCAGATCACACTCTTGTTGTGCCTGAGAAGAACAAGAACTCCAGTTTCATCGAGCTTCAAAACCCCTGATGAGTCATGAAGAGGGTTGTCTCTGTTGGCAACCCATACTACAGTCTGTGTTGGGATCTCATTATACCAAATTCCCACATAACGGTTCTTGGATTGTGGTGGACTGAAGAATCCCAGTGCATAGATTTTGCCAGGTGAAACAATGACTTGGCCATCACTGATAGATTGCAATACATTAATACTTTCTCTCACAGAGGTAGCTGCTACACTATTCAGCAAAGCAACGCAGAACAGAAGCAAGGTAACAACTCTTTCCATTAAGCTGCTTATCCTTTTTCTTCAAATGATGTTAATGTATCAACAAACTGAGGTACAAAACCTGAAGCACTTCCTCCATGAGTTGATTTTTCAACTTGTGTGGTTTTTTAATGAGGCAGGTGTGCTCCATAAAGTCAATGATCTCTAAACAAGTTGGTCCCAGACAGCAAACTGGCATTCTTCGAACAGAAAGCAACTTAGACATGTTTTTGGTGATGTGTACAAAAAGTGGTTGGTATCTATTTATGCATATACTATACATAAAGCTGAGGCACATGTATGCTGACTCTTTAATTAATGAATGAATAGACACAGTGTACAGAATGAGGAATGACTTAATATTTGGTGGCCATTGAAAAGGAAATGATCATAATCTTAATCATATTATCAGCCAACATTACAGTTTGTGGTGCGTCCAGCCAAAAAACAGTGTGAAAACCATGCAGAAAAGGTTGAATTTGGACTACCTTCACCAACCAAAACCGTTGCATTCAATGCAACCTAAAACATTGTAAACCCCAACCATGATGCTGATTTAGGTGCATTATTAGAATTTATCAAGCTGGCAAACTATACCTGTATTGATAGGTCATTCGAGAGGGATTAATTGGGGAGATTCAATTGAAAATGAAACATAATGGTGTGTTTGGATGATGCAATTTAAGAAAGTAATTATTTTGAAGAATTTAAATTTCTTTGAAGTAAAACGAGTTGTTTGAACGAGAAAATTGGAAGGGAATTGAAATTGAAGAATTTTAAGAAGGTACTTCAAATAACTAAAATAATAGAATTTAAAATTCACTCAAAAAAGAAAGAAATTGAAATTTCATAAGTTGTGGAATTTCTCATTGTCAGGATAAAAAAAGTCGGGACCGACTCAACCAACCGTTGATCAGGATTGACTCGGCCGAATTCGGTCAGTGCGGACTTGGCCAAAATTTGGTTGGGACTGACTTATCCGAATTCGGCCAAATTTTGGTTGGAGTCGACTCGGTCAAGTTTGACCAAATATTTGGCTAGCACCAAATCGACCGAATTTGGACGGATCCAACTTGATCGAAATTTGGCCAGAGCCGAGTATGACCAAATTTTACTAGGTTCGATTTGACCTAATTCGGTCGGAGTTGACTCAGCCGAAATTCTGTTAACACTTTGGCAAAGTACCAAACTGTACAAATAGTAACCGGTAAGACCGGAATATCGTTTTCCAAGAAAATTGTGCAATACTAATTAATCGCACAATTAATAACTAATTTTAACTAAAGAATATTTTCATAATTTGAGTTTTGTACGAGAAAATAAATTTATGCATAAATGATAATAGGTGAAGTTTGGAAATTCAAAACACTTAGATAGTGAAAAAGACTAGAAATGAAATGGATTGATATTGTTGGGGTTAGAATTCACCAACTTCACTCTCATGCATTTAAAATACTCAAACTTTTCTCCATTAATATACATATTAACCCACAAGTTTACTCAAACCCTAATCATTTAGTTGAATGAGCCTAGATTTCCTTATCAGAAGTTGATCCCTAGAATCCTAAATAAGCAAACCTATTTTATGAATTAGGGTTTAAGACAACTAATGGGTTATTCCTATATACAAGTTCCATTAGGTATTTGTTCCAAGTCTAGGTTTCAAAAGATATTTTCCAATATCCAATGAACCAAGTATCATGCAATGAATGATAAATCAAATCAAACATTAAGCAAAGAAACAAATATATTAGCATTTAATGGAAGAAGCGTGTATATATTCAAAACATTCAAAGATGCAAGAGAGTTCAATGGCTATATCTACCCCCAACAAAATGGGTTTAGCTCTCCATTGTCATGGAGAACACAAGCTTACAAAATAGAATGTGGAAGAAGATGAAGATACAAGGAGGAAGAAGAGATTGTTCCCACAAATCCTAGTAGACCTTCAAGCTCTCCAAGAAGTGTATTTCATGCTCCAAATGTCCCAAGATAGTTGTCCCTTGAGAAATCAAGAAGAAATAGGATCAACTTGCCACATCAACAAAAGTGGCGCCCGATGCAAATTGTCTACTATCGGGCACGAGCATCCAAAGAAGAGAAAATATGCTTTTGTTTGTCTGGCACCCAACGCTCTCCAGGTGGTGCTCGACACACCCTTCAAAAATGAGGCTGGCGCCCGACCATGCTGTTTGGTCGCCCAATGATAGATCTTATGCAAAGTGGAGATGTTCTCTAACTTTGTGGTGCCTAGCAGCCTCTATGTGGCGCTCAACGCTCATGGTTACATTCGGCCAAGTTGATCCTGGAAAAAATTCAGCCGGATTCAACCAAGTTGTCCTCGACAAAAATTTGGCAAAATGCGACCGAAGTGGACGATGGATTTTTGAGTCTTCCTTTTATGCAGTAGTCAACTTTCACATTTCTACTCAATATAGGATTTAGAATCAATTAGATTCCTAATAATATTTTCATCAAGTGTTAGTCTCTTCAACATTGGTGTATTCTTGAGCATAAACATTTCTAACCACGTGTACCTCAATGATAACTCATTCTTGTACCACTGAACAACGAGACATGCTTGCCTAAAATCTCGATTAGGAAACTTTTTAATACAACAGACCATATTCTATTTGTCTTAGCCTATCACTAAAATGATCCATCAGTTATAATATAGCTGATGGATCTTCTTAGAGATATTCATGAAGAGAGTAAAAGATAATGACATGATTCAAACCCACACAAGGGTTCGTGGGCATTAGAAAGCTAATCAAATATAAATATTAATAAAAAAGCATAGATGAAAATTAATAAAGTTAAATCAGTTTTATCACAAATAATAACAATATAACATAAAAAAATATAAATAAATTAAGGACTATAAAAAGTTCAGGTTGAGACATGTAAAACACTGTCTTTAAAGAAAAAATACCCCATTACACAAGACAAAATAAAATTACATGTGATCAATTTTTAAATTGACTGAGTATAGTAAATGATCTTTGAACGTTATTAACAATAAATGTTTTAAAATAAAATGTAAATCAAAAGAGTAAAAATAGTTTTATATAAGGGATTGTTTTTGTTGTATATCTCCCTCGTGCAAAAAGATAGTATTTATAGGTAGAAGTAATAAAATAAAAGTAAATCGTAATAAAACTGATTAAATAAAATAATAATTTATGGTAAAGTTAAAATTGTTAACAATAAATAATATTTACTCAGGTTTATAACCGCATCAATAATAATAAGATAATTTATTTACTTTTTAAATTATATTAAATATTTTCGATAATCTTTACGTAATTTAAAAAATAATGAAATTTTTTTAAAGTAAATAAAAAATATTATTTTTTAAAATAAAATATTATATTTTAGTATAAAGAATATTGTCATTATAAATTTGAACTTTATACCTGACGGTTATAAATTTTCACCAAAAGACCACATAGAAACTTAATTATCATTATAAATTCAAAACTTATTTAGCTTTAAGCTATACACATTAAAATACAAAGACTTAATTGTCTTCGAGTACATTATAAACCCGATCTGAAACTTATTTTGCTCAAAATATTAATATAGAATAAGGTGATATGGGATCATATAATTTCTTTTTCTGTTAAAAAGTTGTCGTATTTTTTTTTAACAATTACAAAACTTAACTCGCTATATTACAATTAAATTCCAACTCGTTTATAATTTTCAAATAAACATTTTTATTGATTTAAGATTGAATAAAAGAAAAAGAAAAACAGTTACACTATGTTTGAGTGAAATATAGTGGAAAGAGAAGAGAGAGAGAGTCAACATTCATTTGTTTGGCAGAAGTAAAAATGCATTTACAACCCAACTGAAAAAGCTTCACCTTGTATTTTCATTTTTCCCATCCTACCCTTCTCATTTTTTCCATCGTGTCCCAACAAAAAGTGGTTTTATACACTATTATGTGACTGTATAACATGGCTATAATATAATTAATAACACGGTCAACAAAAGAAATATAACTCATGTTTTCTAGTGCTCGTATAATTGATTATTGATATTTTACTATTATTTATTCTTCGAATCTATTCAACAGTTTTTCTGTTCATGTTTGGGGTCGAAAGACCCTACATTATTAGGTATTCTTTTGACTAATGTGTTTGCCTTATTGCTCATATCATATGTTATTAGGTTTATATGGTATGAGGGAGTGCATAAAGATATATTTTGTAACATTTTCATCAACATCTCTCTTTCTTCTCTATCTTTGGTTCATTTCATGGTATCACATCGGATGATGTCCATTCTTCTCTTTTTCTGTCACATCTTCTCTATAATTTGTTAGTATAATCAAAGAGAACATATTACACACTACTCAGGTGTTCTCACTATTTTATGCTTCAAAATTATAAAATAGATCACATGGTGATGATTATAATTAAGAATAATTTAAATAATTATAAGTGAATATATTATTGTATGTTTTAGAAATTATAAAATTACTTTTATTTTTTTATGTGTAAACTAAATACAAATTAGGTTTAATTAGTTGGATGGTACCCACTTTCAATCAAATGTGTCAGTTTGGTACTCGCATTTAAAAATATGTCAATTTAGTCTCAACTTTTGAAAAGATGTCTTAATCAGATCTCTTTCGGACAAAAATTGCCGTTAACTTAATTCATGACTTTTACCACTAAATTTTAATATAAATATCAATACTTAATTTTGTAAGTTATTTTAAATATCAATACCGTTAACGGTGTTAATAATTTTTTGCTGAAAAGGACTTAATTGAGGCATCTTTTCAAAAATTAGAACTCAATTGACACACTTTTTAAAATCGAGTACCAAACTGACACATCTAAATAAAAGTGGGTACCATCTAACTAATTAAACGTACAAATAATAATTTATTTAGACCTATTAAACTCAATAAGGTCGACGAGTGTAACATCGAAAGGTAAATAAGTAAGGGGTATTTTAAAGTTATGTATTTCAACCAAACAAGGAAAGTCAAACAAAAAAAAAAGTTAAGGAGAAAGTTTGGTATTATAAATGTGAAGGAAGTATTAGAAGTGTGACTCAAGCATGGAAATCATAAATCTATCTAAATTGTTGATCTAGATCTAACGTTTTAATTTTTAAATTTAATTTTCTCTCCTTATTTAGTTTAAAGTTTGTTCACGTTAAGCCTATAAATTCTACATTTACATTTCATGTGGCACTTCATGTTAGACACATTGGTATGTCATTTATAAGATGGTTTTAGGTTATAAATAATAGTTTCTTTATCTTTGTAAATAACTTTTGAATATATGATAATTGAGAGATTCTCTTATTATCACTTCCAAAAGTTTTTAAAAGAAGAGTCATTTTCTTCCTTTAATTATTATCTTAGATAATAAGATCAAGGGGTTATTCAATTCAACACATATATTAAATGATGATTTAGTGATAAAGTTAGAAGGAAGAATAATAGAGGTTGTAAATTAAACTCTTTTATTAACAATTTTCAAATATAAAATTGGAATCATGAATTTATAAAGAATGGTGAGAAAGATTATAGATTCAAATCCAAAAAAAAGACATTTATGTTAAAGATGTAATTATTTGTAAAAAAAGAAAATTTGAAAAAAAACACACTATAAAATTGAAGAGGTAAATTAATTGGTGAAAATAGATTATGAGAAACTTAACATCTCAATAATTAGTTAATATAATAATGATCACAATGATAAACAATAAAAGATGTTTACTAATTTCACCGATTTAAACACCACATAAGACTCATAATTGTTATCCAATATAGTATGAAATACATTATACTTGGATAAATGATAATTTAAAATGAACTTAAATAAAATTAAAATATTTTATATATAATTGATCTTTATTTTTATTACTTTATATATATATATATATATATATATATATATATTCCTTTTACTTTTAATTTATACTGAATTAAAAAAAAATTATTATATTAAGTTTAAAGAGTTTCATGTAAACTGGAATATTTATTAGTTTTTCTTTTACAAATCTAACATAATACATTATCATTTTATGAAAAATAAATTAAAATATCAGAAAAATATAAAATATTTTTTGGATCACAGTGACGAAATACAAATACGTATATTTAAAATACTTCCATTAAAATCTTATAATTTATTAGATATTTAATTTAAGAAAACTAAATAATTAAAACATCGATCGTATGACATGACGTAGACCTTAAACTCATATTGACCTTTATAATGTAAAACGTCTTTCATTGACGCAGCCGCAGTCAACAGTCAAACGAGACCAGAACTTAAAGGAAAAATAAAAAGGTAAATATGCTAACAAGTGCCACTGCCAGGATATGGGTTAAAATTCTTAAAATCATATTTGTTAAACAATTAAAGTACATAAAATGGATTTTTTTTTTTATGATTTTTAGTGTGTTTCTATTTAATTTTTAATTTCTTAGTTAGTTCCTATAAAAACTTAGAAAACTCTTTCTATTACTTAAGTTGATTCTTTCCCATAGACAGAAATATATAAAAAATGGCCATGCTAAAGTTAGTATAAAATAAATCAGCTAGCTCAATTTTATTTAATATTATTATCTAAAAATTAACTTTAAACTCGAATTTAAACATATATAGTATAAAATAATTTTACAATATGAAGAATATATTTTTATAAAATAAAAAAATTAAACTAACTAACAATTCTAAGAAAAATGAATTAGTAAAATCATTTGAATTTAAGTTTAAAACAGTTATAAAGTTTATAAAAACCTCCTAATTTTAATAAATCTAAACTTTTTATTTAATTTTAATTTAAAAAGTAAAATGCATTCAAATGAAAGATTTTCGGTTAATATTAATCAATTATAAAATACTAGAAAATCTCAAGTCTTTGGTAACATTTATATACAAGAAAAAAAAAATGAAAATGTGAGACTTACAATGAAATTATGAAAGTGCATTATTTTTCTTTAAAAATTAATAATAATAGAAATAGTATTTGATAGTGGACGGTTGTACCCTTGTGTTAACTTCCACGAAAGTCCACTCCAAAGTAAACCGTGTGTGAGGAGATTGTGTGTGTCTGACCGAGTTTTTTCCTCTCAGTTGCTTAGTTGTCTTCAATGAATCTATCTATGCCTTCTCTTTCTCGGAAGATCCCATTCCACATTCCTCTCTCTTACCTTCTTCATCTTTATATATTATCATGTTCCCTTCACCACCCTCACTATCTTATCAATTCATTCATTTCTCTCCTTCATCTTTGCACTTTCTTCTATCTTTTTACTCACCCAACTCCAATTCACCGCTATGGCAGCACAAAACTCCCAAACCCAGTTCCAAGATTTTTTGCCTGTGATGGCCAACAAGCTTGGTGGGGATGGCCTAATTGATGAACTGTGCAATGGGTTCAATCTTTTGAAGGATTCAGAAAAAGGGGTCATCACCTTTGACAGCCTCAAGAGAAATTCTGCCCTTCTTGGCCTTCAGGGCCTCAGTGATGAGGATCTTCGTTCAATGCTTGTGGAAGGTGACTTTGACGGTGATGGGGCGCTCAATCAGTTGGAGTTCTGTGTTTTGATGTTCAGACTCAGTCCTGAACTCATGGAAGGTTCAAAGTTGTGGTTGGAGCAGGTCCTTCAACAAGAACTCAAAGATTACTTCTAATTTTTTCCCCCTTTTTAATTCATTTGTCATTTTGGGCAATTTCCCATATACTTTTGTAAGGAAATGAAAAGAAAATGAAATGGCAGAAGTGCTTCATTTGATACTTGCTGTATATTTATCAGTTTTTCAGTTATTATGCACAAATGCTGGTTAACCTCTTTCATGCTTCTTTAAAAAAATTCAATCTTTTTTTGTATTCTGAAAAATTGATGATTGAATTAGGCCGTCTTATTCCTGCCCTGAACAAACTCTATTCTGAACGAGTTGTGAATTAGTCCAAATTGTCGGCTGCCTAAAATAGGGTTCAACTCAATTGGCTTGAAAAAGCTAATAAAGTCGAGAAGACTTGCTGAACCAAAGCACCAAGATGCAAGTCTTTTTCTTTTTCCACTCGTCATTACTCAATATTCAACTTTAGGTGAAATATCGTTTTCAGAACAATGTATGGTGCAGAGGAATCAAAAAGATAGTGTGTGAACTCTAGCTTATAGAATAGGACCTTGCTTGACCACAAGTTTGAGGGCATGGACTTGACAAGTTTTTGGAGCATTTTTCATTCTGGAAGTTGCACAGATGCGTTTCCCTGATAAGCCTTTGCGTTTCTTGAAGGAACTATTGCTTTATCCTTCAAGCATGAATGCAAGGAGACAATATCACGAATCTAGGAAAGAGGCAACCCCAGGATGTGCTCCAACATATTATATGACTATGTTCAATCTGTTTCTAGATTCTAGAACCTAAGTCATTAGTGGCCTGTTATTTTCAGTAGGAAAAAGTGTCAAATTATTTGTGTCATGGATATTGATTTTCACCGCGTTTGTTACACTACAAGGTTACCTACTTGCAAGGTTTTAAGGAACATCCACTACTGCTTTGCTAGATTTTTAGAAGCTTTTTTATGAAAAAGACTAATTCATTAGGTGATAATGGTATCAGTTCAACATATTTTAAGTTTTCGTTCCAACCACAACTTAATCAGTCTATAAGTAACTTTTCTCCTATTCAACTCTTCAAAAAGCTATCAATTATTATAACTCAAATACAGAAAGAGAGTTGAATACAAAGCGTTTGTTCCTATTTGTAATATCTAATATCAGTATAAAACAACCTTAGATATTTGCCATTGATAGGACACCTGGACCAACAAAAGAGGTAACCTTATATTCATGTCTATTAATACAAGTCAAACTTGTCCAAAGAAAAATTTGACACAACCTTCAGAATTTGTGTTTGTATTCACGTTTGTTTCGGTTTCAACATAAGTAATACTATATTTTTTTCATGCCAGAAATTGAAGAATTTAAAATCAGCCGTTACAGATTTCATGTTTCTTTTTTCACTCAACGCCAGCAGTTACAGAAATCCAACGTACCAAAACCGTGAGCTTCATGGTGTAACTCTCATCCTCCTCTTTGCTGTCCAGACACAGAAAAACTCTGGTTCAGTGAAAGCACAGAGCTTCGAGAGTGTCAAGCGATGAAAAAAGTTCTTCTTATGTTTGTTCTTACCAAGATTCTATTGTTCTTTTTCCGCACCTCCACTGCAAATGACTCTATATCCAAATTTCAATCACTTTCTGTAGGCAATAGCTTGATTTCTGAAGAGGGTACTTTTGAATTGGGTTTCTTCAGTCCAGGACGTGCTGCAGATCTTTACCTGGGCATATGGTACAAGTCAATACCAGTGAAGACTGTTGTGTGGGTTGCCAACAGAGCCAAGCCAGTAAAAGGCAATTCTAGCATGTTGCATATTAACAATGAGGGGAATCTTGTGCTTGTTAACCATAACGGGTTTGTGGCTTGGTCAGCAAACTCCAAAAAGAAGGTTCAGAATCCCATTGTTCAGCTCTTAAATTCTGGGAATTTGGTAGTGAGAGATGAAGGAGACCAAGATCCTGAAAACTACTTGTGGCAAAGCTTTGATTACCCTTCTGATACACTTTTACCAGGAATGAAGCTGGGTTGGGACCTAAGAACCGGCCTTGAGCGGCGTGTATCTGCTTGGAAGAATTGGGATGATCCATCACCGGGTGATTTCAGTTGGGGTATCTCTCTGGAAGGATTTCCTCAAGTGATGATGTGGAAGGGATCAAAGGTGTTTTACCGTGGTGGTCATTGGAATGGCCTCGGATTCAGTGGTGCCCCAGAATTGAAGGCAAATCCAGTTTTTAAATTCAAGTTTGTTTCCAACGAGAATGAGGTGTACTACACCTACAGCCTCAGGAATGAGTCTATGATTTCAAGGATTGTCATGAACCAATCTATTTCCACTCGCCAAAGGTACGTATGGATTGAAGATGCTAAAGCTTGGAGGCTTTATGCATCTGTACCTAGAGATAACTGTGATTCCTACAATATCTGTGGACAAAATGGGAATTGTGTGATTGGTGATTCTCCAGTGTGCCAGTGTTTAAGTGGATTTAAACCAAGATTGTCAAGGCACTGGGACATGATGGACTGGACTCAAGGATGTTTTCTATCTGAAGAATGGAATTGTGAGGAAAGGAGGAAACATGGGTTTGTTAAATTTAGTCAGCTGAAAGCTCCAGATACTTCAAATTCTTGGGTCAATGAGAGTATGAGTCTCATTGAGTGCAGGGATAAATGCTTGGAGAATTGTTCCTGTAAAGCTTATGCAAATACAGATGTTAGTGGAGGAGGTAATGGCTGTTTGATGTGGTTTGGTGATCTCAGAGATATGAGAGAGTTTTCTGCTGGTGGTTGGGATTTATATATTAGAACTAAAATTTCAGAATCAGGTCAGGTCTTGATTTAATCTCTCACAGTTTATAGTATATTTAATTTTATTGTATTTGCTCTGCTTTTGTCATAATTTTAGTAGTTTTCAATGATTCAGAATTTACTCTGCTCTCTCAATTCTATATAAATCATGAAGGTGAGAAAAAAAACCATAGGATGAAGGTGGTAGCAGTAATCCTCACAATAGCCGCAGTTCTTACAACCATTCTGGTTTTGTACCAATTTGGAAAGAGAATGAAAAAGTTCAGAGGTAGATTCCTTACTCTTTTATTTATTTCAAGGACTTACCAGTTATATACACAACAAGAATATCAATTTTTCTTTTATATTCTAGTTAATGCACTTAAAAGTTTATATGCTATTGTTATTATTATTTGGTGGCCCGGGTGTTAAAGCCATGCATGACATTTTCTTCACCTCCTTGATTATATTTACAACCAAATCACAATGGACAGGTTTGACTAGTCAAACTCTACTAAATATTTCAATGCATGAGCCTACCAGAGTTTAAACATCCCTCCACAAAGTTCCTTCATTTTTTTCTTCTCTTGGTAGTTGTATTTTTTAAGTTGATGCTAATAACAACACAGTGTAATTTGTGCTTGTCACACGCACAGAAAGAAACATATACTTTCAATTCTATCAATGGAGTAAAACCTCAAATTACTCTGCACTTTTTCTACAAAAAAAAATGGATAATTTGCCGGTTCTGATTTTAACAAAATATTATCTTTTCAGCATGTGAATCAAGTAATTCCTTGATGGTAGATAATAATAAAGATGAGGAAGAGCTTGAGCTTCCTTTCTTTGATCAAGCTGCAATCGCCAAAGCAACTAATGGCTTCTCAATTGACAATAAGCTTGGAGAAGGTGGATTTGGGACAGTATATATGGTAACTATGCAGCATACTTCCCTGATTCAACATAAATTCTTTGAGTTCATCTTAGTAACTATGTGTGTGACACTATAGGGTACCCTAGCAGATGGACAACAAATTGCTGTGAAAAGACTCTCACAAAGTTCTGGACAAGGGTTTAATGAATTTAAGAATGAAGTCATATTGATAGCCAAACTTCAGCATCGGAACCTAGTTAAACTTGTTGGTTGTTGCATTGAAGGAGAGGAGAAGATGCTTATCTATGAATACATGCCCAACAAAAGCCTTGACTCCTTTATATTTGGTTCTAATCTCTCGACATCTTTTTCAATTTAATTTTCATTTTCTTCTAGAATTTTTCCTCCTCCAGTTTCTCTTTCACAAAACTCTTCCCCGTTATTTTTTCAAACATTTCTTTAAGTTTCCAGAGAATGATTTAGCAATGTTATTAATCTGGCAGATCAGGCAAAGGCTAAAATTTTAGATTGGTCTAAACGCTTCGATATTATTTGTGGAGTTGCACGAGGACTTCTGTATCTTCACCAAGATTCTAGATTGAGAATTATACATAGAGACCTGAAAGCAAGTAATGTCCTACTTGATCATGAGTTCAACCCAAAAATATCTGATTTTGGCATGGCTAGAACTTTTGGAGGAGATCAGATTGAAGGAAATACAAAAAGGGTGGTTGGAACATAGTAAGTTAATATCTCAACACAATTTGTAATCTGCATTTACCACTACACAGTGTTGTTCTAAACTTCTGAACCATACTTTTAATGATTTTGTTCAGTGGTTACATGGCACCTGAATATGCCATTTATGGACTATTCTCAGTGAAATCTGACGTCTTCAGCTTCGGAGTACTAATGCTAGAGATTATAAGTGGAAAGAAGAACAGAGGTTTTTCCCATTCAAATAATAGTATTAACCTTATTGGACAAGTAAGTGTGAAACTAAAAAGGACCTGTTTCTTTTTTCATTACTAGTAACAAACATTGGTAATGACATGTCTGTTACACTGTTCAGGCATGGAAATTTTGGAAAGAAACCAGACCTTTGGACTTAATTGATTCATGCATGGAGAATTCATCTGTTGTATCAGGAGCATTGCGTTGTATCCATATCAGTCTTTTATGTATTCAACAGCATCCTGAGGATAGGCCAAGTATGTCCACTGTGGTAGTGATGCTGAGCAGTGAGAGTTCCCTACCTCAACCTAAGGAACCTGGTTTCCTTATGGAGAAGGAGAAAATTTTTCTTGGAGCAGAGTCCTCTACCAAGCACCTCTTTTCTTCTACCAATGATATAAGTCTTACCATGTTAGAGCCTCGGTAGTGCACTATTTGCCTCAGATAACTGATACATTCTAGACCTTTTTCATACTGCTTTAGCATACCTACTTTGATGCACATGGTAGAATGCAGATGCAAAATTTGTATGTCATTAGTGAATTTTGTCAGTGTTTTGGGTTTTGATATATTTGTGAATCCATTTAACCTTATGGATCGAATTCAGCTGATGCATTTTCATTGAACTAGATTTAGAAGATTCTTAACATGGTTTTCACCTTGTGTATCAGATTTGCTAATTGGTTTAAATCCTAATTCCTGAGACAATTAAAATTTTATTACTAACTTAAAACTTCTGTTTTTAGGTGAAACCAAAAAGAATATGCATAAAAAGTTGTAGTTATGAATATCAAGGGAAGATCATATTCATTTGTATTATCTATATAGAGAAAACAGAGAGCAACATGTTCAGCGAAAAGAATGATGTTGGCCAAGAAAATTGGAAACTGATTTTTTTGGTTTTACTTTAACCGTGTCACTGAAAACTAAAATGAGAAGAAACATGGTGAAGGAGATTTCGGACCTGTATATAGAGCAAGTAAATACATTTCTTATAAAAAAGGTAGAGGGAAAAGTCTTAGCACTCATTTTCTAATGATATTTTAAGTTTATTTACACAAATATGTTTCTTTCAGGCTATGTTACCAAATGGACAACATATTCCTGTCAAGAGGCTCTCACAAAGATCATGTCAGGGTTCAAATGAATCGAAAAGAAAGACGTTATATTTTGTGCCAAACTTCACTAAAACAAGGTTCTTAGGTTTTGCATTAATGGATGGAGATGAAAGATGGATCATATAAAGATTCTGTCTTCATCAATAAGCAACATTTAAAGATCTTAAAACAAATCATGTTTTATTGGATAACTAATGATTTGAATTAAAAATCTTTGGTAATCAAAGTAACTCTATTAAAGTTTTTTGTGCAATAAAATTATAATTAACTGTTCCTGTTTAGTCTTGTAGGACATTAAATTGCGTACTAATGACATTTATAAAACAACATATTTATTGCTTTGTCTCCAAGATTTTTCACTCCTTCCACAGTGTGTCGCTCTTGCTTATTCACAAAGGAACTTGACAGTGGTTGAATGTTTTTTCCCAGCTTTGAAATGGCACAACCGATTAATGTTCCCAAAGATTTGGCACAGAACTTGTGTTCTCCCTCTGTATATGTTCTCTTCTGATGCATAGCTCATCAAAAGTGTATTCTTCTTTATCAATGTTTTAACTTTCTTTAACCATGCTACTAAACTAACAAGTTGTTTATTAAAAAGACACTTGCTGAATTGTAGATTCATGGTTTTGCCAGGATGAAGATCATGTTCGGGTGATCATGAATTTCAACATCTGTATCATAATAATAGAAAATTTTCATTTATTTATCTTCAAGATTCCACTTCGCAAAACAACACTAACGTTCTACATTGTTGAGAATTCATCATTATGCAACCAACCTGAAGGGACAGGTTTTAGAAGCTCTTGAAGTGCGAATGGGAGTGTTTGGCCAAACAGCTTGCCAATAATCTTCCTCTGAGGTCATGATTGGGCATGGCTTTCTGCTCCAAGACCAAGCTGCTACGACATGCATGCATTCTCTTATAACTGTTATGTCTTAATTAACAATATCTTGTTATAGTCTTTTATTCGAAGGTTGAATCAATAAGTATAATGTTGTTGATTATCAAGTTAACATGCAAAAAAAAAAAAGAAATTCTCTTTTTTTGGGCATTCAGGATTCCATGTATGCAGAATTTATTGGAGCTATTTATACTATAGAGCATGCTTGGAATGCTAGGTTAACTAAACTTTGGATGGAGTGTGATTCAGTATGGTTTGCCAAGCATTTTCATTCCCGTGGATGATTCCTTGTATACTAAGAAGGAAGGTGACAAAAGTGTTTGAAGTTTTATAGTGACATAAAGTTTGAAGTTTCATATATTTTTAAGGAAGAGAATTGCTCTGCTAATGAATTGACTAATTTAGACTTGGATAATAGGGAAAATTTTAAATGGAACACTGTTATGCCTTTTGTTATCATTAGTGGTACTTAATGGTATTCCAAATCCAACCTAAACAGTCTATAATTAACTTTTCTCCTATACCAACTCATAAGAAAGATATCAGTTATTATAACTCATACAAAAAGTTGAATCCGAAACACTATTCATTGAATCAGGATAAAACAAACTTAGACATTTGCCATTGATCGGACATGCGGACCAATAAAAGCAGTAACCTTATATTCATCTCTATCTACGATACCGGTCTAACTTGTCTAAAGAAAAATTTGGTACAATCTTCAGAAATTGTGTTGGTATTCACCTTTTTTTGGTTTGAACATAAATAATAGGGTTAAATATGTTTTTTGGTCCTTTAACTTTTAGTAAATTTTGAAATTAATCCATTTTAAAACTTTGGACCAATTTAGTCTTTCATTTCTCGAAATACGTGGATTTAGTATTTTAATCAAATTTTTTTAAGTTTATTCGATGTTTTGTACATATTTCAGGATTGTATTTAATGGTTAAAGCAACTAATGGCTTCTCAATTAACAATAAGCTTGGAGAAGGTGGATTTGGGGCCGTATATATGGTAATTATTCAGCATACTTCCCTGATTCAACATAAATTCTTTGAGTTCATCTTAGTAACTATGTGTGTGACACTATAGGGTACCCTAGCAGATGGACAACAAATTGCTGTGAAAAGACTCTCACAAAGTTTTGCAAAAGGGTTTAATGAATTTAAGAACGAAGTCATATTGATAGCCAAACTTCAGCATCGGAACCTAGTTAAGCTTGTTGGTTGTTGCATTGAAGGAGAGGAGAAGATGCTTATCTATGAAGGATAGTTATATTGATACCATTTTTCAATTTAATTTTCATTTTCTCCTAGAATTTTTCCTCCTCCGGTTTCTCTTTCACAAAACTCTTTCCTGTTATTTTTTCAAATATTTCTTTAAGTTTCCAGAGAATGAGTTAGCAATGTTATTAATCTGGCAGATCAGGCAAAGGCTAAACTTTTAGATTGGTCTAAACGCTTCGATATTATTTGTGGAGTTGCGCGAGGACTTCTGAATCTTCATCAAGTTTTCTATTAGGCTCAAAAGATTGTTAACATGGTTTTCGCCCTGTGTATTAGATATGCTAATTCATTTAAATCCTATTTCCCAAGACAATTAAACATATCCAAGATTTGATGAATTTGACAGATTTTTAGTCAGGGTAGATTTCTAAACCTTTCACATTACAAGTGAAGTTACTACAAAGATTCTATCTTCATCAATATACAACATAGAGAATTACACATAAAGATCATAAAACAGATAACGTTTTATCGGATAATTAATGAATTGAATTAAAAGACTTTAGCTTCATCAATATTTAACGGTGGAATTGAATTAAAAGTAGAATACATGGTTCGCAGGAAGTACTTTATCGGTTGTATGAAATTTATTAAATATTACACATTGATTAAATGGAAAATTAAATATTTTCTTCCAATGGTTATGTGCCCTCCAATATGCATATTCTTAACCAAAACTTATAGGACATTAAATTGCATAGTACTCAAAGCAACTCAATTAAAGTTCTTTGTGCAATGAAGTTATAATTATCTAAATGGCATACTAATGAAATTCATAGAACAACATATTTATTGCATCCAACTATCAGGAAGTACAAACATACACACAAAAAACAAACTCATGGTGCGGATCGAAAATGGACTAAAGAACAACTTCTGTCTGATATGCAGTGTCCACAGCTAAATTGGGTACCCATAAAATTTCTTTGGTGCCAAGGAAATGGCAAACAGGGTTAGTTCCAGGATCAACTCCCATAATTTGACGAAGCATTTCATGATTCATGCCTGAAGTATCTGAGTGGCAAATAGCAAGTGCCTGAGTTTTGGTTCCATCACCAGCCACCAGTGAAACCATGAAAGCTCTTGTTCCACACACTTCATGACAGTAAAACACCACCGTTTGGAAATTGAGCCCATGACACATCACTGCTTTGTCCCCAAGATTCTGCACTCCTTCCACAGTGTATTGCTCTTGCTTATTCGCGAAGGAACTTGACAGTACTTGAATGTTTTTTCCCAGCTTTGAAACCGCAAAACCGATCAATGTTCCCAAGGATTTTGCACAAAACTTGTGTTCTCCATCTATAGGTTCTCTCTTTGTGCATAGCTCATCAAAAGTATATCTTTCTTTATCAGTGTCTCTAACTTTCCTTAACCATGCGAGTAAGGTCGCAGGTTGTTTATAGAGACCCTTGCTGAACTGTACATTCATGGTTTTGCCAGGGTGAAGGTCATGCTCATAGAAAAAGGTTTTCGGGTACTCTGTATCATCAATTTGAGTGGGTTGATCATGGATTTCAACACCTGTGTCATAATAATCCAAAAATGTAATCTTTTTCTCTTGTACCTTGTTGAGAATTCGTGAATATGCAACCAACCTGAAGCGATAGGATTTAGAAGGTGTTGAAGTGCAGTGGGAATGGGAGTGTTTGGCCAAACAGCTTTCCAGTAATCTTCATCTGAAACCCTTGATTGAGCATGGCTTTCTCCTCCGAGAGCAAGCTGCCACAACATGCATGCATTCTCTTATAATTAATTAATTCTCACGTCTTAATGAACAATATCACTGCATATATAGTCTTTCCTTTGTTGAATCAATAAGTATAAAGTCGTTGATTATCATGTTTAAGCTAACATGAACGCAAAACTAGTAAGAATTGATAAGAACGTCAACATTTTCAAATGAAAAACTATTCCTAATTAACACTTACAGCAAAGAGAACAGAAATGGAGATCACTAAGCAACGAAATCCCATTTTTGCGAGGGAGAGTGAATATTTGTGATCCAAATTCTTGCACATTATGACATATATAATGACTAAATGATAATGAATGACCATAGTAAAATTTCATATTTTGTATGTGCAATTATTAAACAACATCTACATTAATAATTATAATAACCATAATTCTAACAAATTATATATTGAACCTGAGTTAATAAAATGGTAATAAATTTAAATAATTCTAAAACACTACCAATTAAATATAATATCATAACTTCATATATAACATCAAAACTGAGAAAACATCGTTTTATTTGTTCTTAAACTTATACAAGTTCAGATCAAATATCAATTATAATATAAAAATTGAATTTAAATTTCAATAAAAATTATTAATGTCACCTAACAATAACAAGTTTGCCTGTAAGATAAAAGAATAAAATAACAAATTAATATAAACTAGTTTTCTTTTAACCTTATGTTAACTTTGTATTACCTTTAATATTTATTTATTTTATATTGAATAATAAATTTAGGAAAAGTTATAATAAGTAACTCTTTATATTGACAAAGAAGCCAACGAAGCTACAAACAGTGAAGAGGAACTAAGGAAGCTACACGCAGTGGCTGATTCATGATCAGTGATGAAGATGTGTCGTTGCCATGCTTCAACAGATGGCCACCCATCTTTGTAAAAGAGGACATATATAACTGTCGGCATAATTATATATATATATATATATATATATAATAAAAAATATATAATTTTAGTTGGGGTTTTTTACTTGGGGTATAAGAACTTTCAATAAAAAGTGGAATACATGGGGTTTTAAAAATCTTCGGTAAGTACTAGGTGTTTTTAAAACAACTCCGTTAAATATATAGGATTTTTGAAGAAACAAAGTTTAAATCCTAATTCAATGTTTAATAGACAAACTTTTTTCTTTCTTTTTTTTGTGTGACTACCATGTTAATTTAGAAAAAATTGAAACAGAATCATACACTTGCCTCCACCGTTCTTCTCCACCATTCTCTTTTCCACCGTTCGTCTCCACCATTTTCTTTTCCTCCGTTCTTCTTGTTTGAATGTTTGAAGTTTAAGGTAACAAAGATCGATCTCCCTCCTTCTAATATCATCTCCCTATTTCGTCTCCCAACATTTTATCAATCTCCTTATTTCGATTTCGATTTCATCTCCATATTTCGTCAATTTCTTCAATTTCGATTTCGATTTCGTTTTTGTTTCGATTCTGTTTTCCTTCGTCACTAATTGTGATTTTGTTTCCCTAACTCACTGCTTATTTTTTCATAGTGTCATAGCCACTGCAGTGTGATGCAACATCCACGACAGTCATGACAATCATCGTAATTGTGATTGCTACTTCTATTCAGGTGCTTCATAACAAATTTTGCTCTTTGGTTGGATACTTTCTGCTCTTTTTCTTCCCATGTTTCTTCTTAATTCTCACTATTTGCACAACCAATTATATAGGATAATTATATTGAGGAAGAAATAAGCAAGATAAAAGTTACACGTAACATTCGAAAATTGAAAATTTGTGAGTGTGAGGAAAATTATTTTTGTCTCTTGAAAATGAAGCCAATGCTTAGTACTTAGCTTGTTCTTGAGTTAGTACTTTATTTTCTCATATGTTGTATTGCAATCTATACATGAGATGTAAATTTTTTTGGACATACAATAATTTTTACAGTGTTAAGCAATAAATAGAAAATTTCATAGAATAAAGTTCTTTTCGTACTCAAAGAATTAATTTAACAAATAAATTATCAGGAAATTACAACTTTAGCATTATAGTAATGTCATAACAATATAAGCACTAACTTTTTTGTATTAATAGGGGTTTTCGAGGAATTAATGGGGTTTTTTGGGATCACATACATTAACGAGAGTTTTCAAAACCCCAGGCAGTAAAAGGGGTTTTTGGAACCCCTGGCATTAACGCGAGTTTTTGAAACCCTAGACATTAACGAGGTTTTTCGGAACCCCATGCATTAATGGAGTTTTTCGGAACCCCATGCATTAACGAGGGTTTTCAAAATCCTGTTAATACTCAGAGTTTTCGAAACTCCCGGTAAGTTGCACTACTTCCAAGGGTTGCTAAAAAACCTGTTAATCCATTAGTCATGCATGTTCTTCCGGGGAAATTTCAAACCCCTAGTAAAATCATTAATGGGGTTAAAGCTCCTAAAAACACCAAATATAACCCCGTTAAAAACAATTATTTTTATAGTGATATATATATATATATATATATATATATATATATATATATATATATATATATATATAAATATT
>Ga0099822_1000653_pt1 | contig 34632 bp, 19 predicted proteins | sample CowpeawhiteBW_FD_76839 | JGI IMG/M metagenome (GOLD analysis project Ga0099822, IMG submission 76839) | Root nodule microbial communities of legume samples collected from California USA - Cow pea white BW | ecosystem: Host-associated > Plants > Roots > Nodule | place: USA: California | collected... | reverse complement strand
TTTTTTATATTTTTTTTTTTTTTTTTTTTTTTTATTTTTTTTTTTTTTTTTTAGGTTTTTTAATTTTTTTATGTTCCTTTTTTTTTTTTTTTTTTTAATTTCTCTTTTCTTAAATCGCTATTCATTGTTTGAGTTATGATCTAAGTCTTGTCCATATTACATTTTTGCAAAGATCTAGATAGTGTTATCATATTTGCAATTGCAAGGCTACATGTATATAGATTTCGTGTATCCAACTTGTTAGATTTTATTCTCTATTTCACCTATGCATGATCATGGAGGAGAAAGTCTGAGCTGTGGCTTTCTTTATCATGATTGAGGGGACTAGCCGATAGACGGATCTTTGCTTTTATGAAAGAAACAATAGAAAACGGAAAAGGGAACATTCCATGACCACTAGTGACCCCAAAGTAATTTGTTAATTTGCGTTTTTCCCCCATTTTGACGAGTGCTGAATTTAGTTGTTTGGTCACAGTATTGTGTATATGTTCATTGTAGGCATCAACAAAAGCTTGGACAGCTAGTGCTCACATTACTCTCTTTTCTCCCTCGCTTGTCTTTAAATTATGAATGTGTGTGACATTCTGAAAACAACAGTTATTCGGGTTAAAAACTCCAATAAATTGGCATCTGTAAAAGTTAATGTTTCTTGCAGTTTTGTAAAGATTTATAATGGTCTTGAGTATGAGTTCAAGCTGAAGTCATTCATTCTAAATTTCTATTATCATTACTCCTGTTAAGTTCCAGTAGTACTATTTTGGACCCTCTAGATGCTTCTTCAAACGTTTAGAATTAAAGTCTTTTGTCATCTTTTAATAACACCCAAGTTTTAAACCATTTGAAAAGCAGGTTATTGAACAATCTAACTCAGGCATTACAAAGTGCTGGTTTAGATCTGTCACAAGCTAGTATCTCAGTTCAGATTAATCTTGGGAAACGAGCAAACAGTGGATTGAGCTGTGGGACCTCTTCTCCCAAGGTACTGGCTGTTGTTTTTATTTATCGTTGTATCTTCTTTTTCAGGATGTCTAAGAAGATTTTGTTACACTATCAATGTTGTAGGAAGGAATATCATAGTTTGTCCCTTGTGTCATGCACACTTAATATTTTTTATGAAATTATGGGATTCATTTGGCAGATTTTTAATGAAGTCTGAATTTTATATTCTTGAATTACAACCATTAAGACAATTCAAATTATGACCTTAGTATCTTTAATTCATAATTAAAATTAGTTTTGAGACTTTTATAAGTTTGAAGATCTCATATTGGAAAATACTTATATCTGATGTGTTTAGGCTGGTTCTACTATCGATTTAGGGAGAAATTAGATGAATCTTACTTGTGGCTTAAGGTAATGATAAAACTTGTTTATGAACTTTAATACTTCACTATCATTATTATTACATATATAACTGAAAAACATACAAACAAACTTTTTGTTTTTATAAAAATCTCAAACATAAACACTAGATTATTTTCATTTGACATAAGAATTACTTTTTTAATCTGTAACAAATGGACCCATAATCCTTAGAGGCCATTGTAATCATATGAATTGAAGTTATAACTCAAATGTAAACTCAGTCACGAAGAGACATTCTTTTATCAATATGGCTTGCTGATTTTTTCTTTGTTCAGAATGTGACAGGGGGGGGCATAAATATGATAAACATTTGATTTCAATAACTACTTAATGTTATGAGTACTAATATTTGAAACTAAAACTAGATGTGTTCTTTGATAATATGCTTCTCAATGATCTATTTGGTGAAAGTTTGATTAAGTGGTATCCTCCAAAGTCCAAAATATCCAAAATTTCAATGTCTTGGTGTTGTGTATGCTCATCCTTTCTTATTTGTGTTATGCAGAATCATGACAACCCTCCTTCAAATAATCAAACAATTGCACATTTTAGAGATGCAGGCAGTGGAGAAGACTCGGATCAAACACAAAAACGAATGAAAACATACAAGTGATGTAGCATTTTCATGAGCATCCACTTACATCCCGATTTCTTGCTTGTTCCTGGCATAGCACATTCCTTGTGGCTACTGTACATCCTTCCCCATATGTTTGACTTTTTAATGGTTACTTTAGAACCATATAAAACTTGAAAACGACCATTTGTGGAGATATTGAAAGCTTCTATTGTAGTGGGGCATGCCATCTATTATAGCTGTATGATACATATTATATCATAGCAATTCAGTATTATTGAGCTTTTGTTTGAAAATTTTATGATATATATATGTACACGTTTATTTTGAATGCATTTGGAGAGCGCTTGGAAAAAAAGGGTACTTTTATGATATGTTCTTGATGCCCGGTTTGTGTAAAGAGAGACTGTTTTTCTCTAAGGTTGTAGTTTTATTTCCCGAGACAATTTTGGGAACTTGTGCAACGTATTAGAAACATTTTGTTAGTTACTGTAAGAATGACTAAACTATCAATTTCGTCCATAAATAAAGGTTACTCTCATCTCTCACTTAAATTAAATAATCTCCTAAGTATACACTGTTATTCTCAAATATTAGAAAATACTCTAACTGATCAAGTTTTTAAAAAAATACTCAAATTATTCTTTGAATGATAATAAAATACACTTTATAAACACTACTTGTATAATATCATATTATACATATCTACGTGTCATGCTGTTCCAAGAAAAAAAAAATATCTACGTGCCATCTGCTCTACTACAATATAATGTGATAACTTTGTTCATCTTCTATGAACTGCCATACATGCCTTTAATTACTATACTATATTTGCTGTTATATATGTCATGCTTATCTAGTCTTCTACATGTATTTTATCTTTATCTTATATATTTTAAATAATGAATAATCAATTAAAAATTTATAATATAAGTTATCTTAAAAAAAACAGAAATTATAGAAGGCAAGAAGATCTAATAGGGTGTTAAAGCACTACCTTATATGTTGCTAGTAAGTAGATGTGTTTTAGTTAGATATGTTAATTTGACCTTCTTGTATCCGCTTAAAATAGTTCACATCACCAAAAAGCTTTCACTACAAAGCCCACAAAACAAAAATATCAACAAAAACTATCATGATCCAGGACCAATCAATGAACTATGTTATTTTAAGGTAAACAAGTTATTTAAATTGAAAATAAAAAATATTACTTGAAAATTTGTACACATGAAAATCATTTAGTTTAATTCAAATTCAAATTAGGCACGAGTAAAAGTTAGATACAACTTAGGTCAACTTAATACAGGCTAACACCATTTCAAGTTGGTAGAGATGGGTCTACATCACCTCGAGTCAAGTCAAATGCACCTTGGGTTGAATCAAGGTAGGTGTACCTAGGATTGAGTTGAGTAGGATCCACATGGGACTAAGTCAAGTTGGACCTAGTTGAGTTAAGTCAATGTCAAACTAAGTAGAGTTGGGTTCACATTGAATCGACTTGAGTCAAGCCTATGTTCTATCAAGTCAAGTTGGACCCATGTTAAGCTAAGTCAAGTCAAACCCATGGTTGAGTTATTTTAGGCCCATGTCAGGCCAAATCAAGATTGACACACCTTAGATTGAGTCATTTTGGGCCCACGTCCGCCAAGTCAAGATTGACACACCTTAGGTTGAGTCATTTTAGGCCCACGTCAATTCGAATCATTTTGGGACCACCTTAGGTATAGTTGAGTGGAGTTGGGCTCTTCTTAGACTAAGTCGAGTTGAGCCCACATTGCGTTGATTTGAGTTAAGTCAGGTTAGTCTAAGTCGAATCTTATCCACTTTAGGTTGAGTTAAGTCGAACTAATATTTGGTCAAATCATTTTGGGTCTACATTTGGTCAAGTATAATCGAGTCCACATCAAAGAGAGTATATTTGGGTCCATGTCAGGTTGGGTAAGTTGAATCTAAATTGGATCAAGTCTATTCAAGCTCACATTTAACCTATTTGAGTTGGATCCTCTTTAAGTCGAGTTGAATCAAATTCACTCAAACTAAATTGATTCAGGCTCATCTCGAGCTTTTTTGAGTCAAAGTGACATTGGGTTAACTTGAACCCACATTAACAAAGATGAGTGATCCATATCGGGTCGAATCAAATCAAATGCAGGTTAGGTACACATGCAGTGTAGTTTTAGGTAAAGTGTTGTTTATATGTTTCTTATGCACATGTGTTTCATAATTATGTGTATATGATAGTCATGTGCGTCCAATGGTTGTATGCATGCACGTCTATTTATCATATGTTTGTCTATTGTATGTGTATGTGCTATAAGGATCGAAACAAGATATATGCGTCTAATGTCTCTCAATCATGTTGATAATAAAGGAATTAATAAACAAATACGAACAATTATATCTGCACATCAAATTAATCATTCGTGAAAACACATTATTTGATTTAATTCAATCAATTCAAAATATACGCATCATTCAAAACTTCAAATAAGGAAAGGATGGATGAAAATCATATTACAAGCAAGATTTAAATATGATTCATTTTTCATATTGAAAACAATGGAAAAAGAAGCCGTTCACGTGATAATTTTTCATAAGTTTGACATCATTAGTTTATTTTAAGAGGTAAACGGATAAAAAAAATAAAAAATTAGAGGCATTTTCATAACAATCTACTATAAAGAAGCTCTTAAAGACTCTTAAAATCTCAAAATGCTGATGTTGTGAAAGCGATTTTAAACTTTAGGAAAGGAAGAGACAAAACCATTTTGCATTATTCATATAAAAGGAGAACTTTAAATAGAGAAGACCTTTCCGATGTGATGGAATGAATTTAGAACCTGAAGGTATACTAGTAAAGAGGGCGAGTTGTTTATAGATGGAATAAGTGTAATTAAGATATTATTTCATACCAGAGTGACTGAATTTAACTATACATCTATGATTACACAATATGCTCCAATTTCACCTTACTCTGCGCTAAGTTTTCAAGGTTAAATATCCAAAAGACAAATCAGTGTGATCCTTATGTTAGTGAATCTTTTCCACTGTACTAGCATAAAATTTTCAGCTTGAGATGTTAAGTTAATTATGGTCCTTTAACTGGTGGCAAGCATTCTTGTGGGTTTGTGTAGAAATAGTCCTCTTCCTTGGGTTTTCCAGACACCACTGATCTTGTACTTGGCTTCCCTATACGTTCTGCATGAGCTACCTTCACTGACGTCGAGAACTGCTTCCAACTTATGCTCCCATTTTTGTACTCATCTATCAGATTAACCAAAACTTTTCTGTCTAAAACAATTGTCTTCTTGAATCCCAAGTACCTGAAACCATAACAAAGTTAATCAATTCATGTCACTGATAATAATTAATCAGAAAACTTGATTGATCATATCTCTGTTAATCACTTTTTCATCTACAATACTAGAACCTAAAATCTTGTTTAAGGAAATCAGATTCTATGGTCAAAAAAAAGTGAACCATTTCAGTATCAACACTTCTCATGTAACAATATTTATGCACCTTCTGTTGCCCTCAACCAGTTTAGCCATGTTCCCTTGGTAAGACGGTACAAATATATCACTCTCTATTGACACGTAATAATCCAATGCTGCCATTTGATTTGAATGGTTTCGGAAAGGATCAAGTTCTGAGGGTTCCAATATTGTTTCCTTCTTAACCTGTTGAGGTGATTAATACATAATAAGCCAATGTTTCTTTTGTTTGAATTGCCAGAAATTGTTGATTGGAGTTATGAAAAGGTTTTGTTTTGTTTACCAACCAGGTTTGGGAAGGCTTCTTTCAGACTTGCCATTCTTTTTGCTGATTTGTATGTATCTCCAGCTGCAATATAAACTTGAATTTTACTATCTATGTTCAGTGCACTTAGTGTTAGAGCAGTTTCCTCAGGTGTCAGAGGACAAAGACCATCTCTTCTTTTCTTCTCAGAATCTATCTCTTTCTCTTTCCACCATGGATAAGAATATCTAAACAAAATTGCAAAAACTTACAATGATGTTAGTATAATTTACTATTAGAAATGTACTCTTCACAATAATACTTGCTCTTTAAGTGTAAATTTTAATCCTAAATTAACCTTACAAAAACATCACCACGCCGAGACATATACATCTTAAACGTGAAACTAAACATCAATAAGTGATCTGATATCGACTCGATAATAGATGGGACAACAGATCTAACAAATAACAAATTTTGTTAGGATAAGCTTTAACCTACAGCTTTGACACCCGGCTAAGAAGTGGATTTTCAACTTAACTCAATCTTACAAAATCAACTTGTAAGATGAAACTTGCACCTAATTATACACTGTAAATTAGTTTTATCTATGGTATGTGGAACTCCAAACAATTCTTTTACACCTCTCACTAAATGAACAAAGAAAATCAATGCAATTATCAGGAAAAAGAGTAGATTGTTGCTCACCTCATTTTTGTTAACTCATCAATCTCTTCCTTGTTGCATCCTTCATTGCAGCCACTGAAAGCAATCATGTCCATTTCATATCTAAGATGAAGTGACAAGAAAGGCCCTTTCTCCTTAAGAATCTTCACAATCTTCCTGGCCAATTGCTCAATCGGAGGAACAAATCTCAAAGCATGGTAGTTAACCCGGCACCTAAATTTTTGAACTTCCTCAGGAATTCCATTATTTGCAAGTCTTGCATCAGATTTAGTGAAGTGTACTACCCCATGAGCTTTTATCCTGGGAAGAATCTGTTATTTTTAAGATACAGAAATTGAACAGTTAAATGATTTGACCAGTTATACACATTAACATTGTAACTTCATTCTAGAATGTGATTACCACATCATAGTAATATGACATGTTTGACCAACTTATGGGTGGCATGGAAGAAAGGGACCCTGTTTTCATCTTGTGCTTTTGTTGGGGTGGAAGCTGTTTCAGTATTAGAACCTCATCTCTCAAAGAATTGATGAAATAATCCACATCAAATATATCTTTGAATTGGCTGCCATATCAACTAAACAATTTTCAATTTTGGTCCTTACTAAATCTATCATGGCATAGAAGATTTCTTATGATTGAAAAATTCTTGAGAAAATTGTAATTTCCTAAAGTGGTTCCACTCACCTATGATCTTTCCAAAAGGAGGTATTATCCAGCTCAGGAACTATGAGTGTAACATTTAAATATCTTGCAATGGTAACCATGTCACATATCTGCACAATTGAGAAAAAAAAAATATAGCAATGATATGAATGATGGAAAGTGAGAAATTGCACGCATCAGTGATGCAAGGAAAGTATTGAATCAATGTCAAAAGCTTACTCCAGCTCGCATTTGATTCAATCCTCCATTGGAAGAAACCATTACATACCCATTATTCTCGTAAATCCCTGCATCGAAACACAGTGAATAAGATATTTTAATGATGTTATTCAATTTATGGTTAGTGGTTAACAACATTCACAACTCAAATCTGTGTAAGCCAGATTTGGAAACCATGATGTCTGCAAATTCATGCAATATGTTGATATGTACGATAGATACAATGCACAAAAACTAAGTGCTAAGTTACTATTTAACTAAATTTAGGTTCATAACTCTGATTTTGATCTTCTAAATTTATTAATTTTACTGTTTTGAATTTTCTACTGATGGGTTTTATGATGTAGCAAATAATTGATTTTGCCTGATGTTATAATTATAAATCCAAAAAACCATAATTAACTCAATCAGAACTTAAAAGGTTAACATAATACTGATAATCATATTTAAAAAGCATGAAATAAATCTAGAAATTATAATCTGTGGGGCTTAGCCTCTGTTTTATGGAAACCATGATGGGTGGAAATTAATGTGATGTTGATGGCAATGATAGATGAAATGCAGAATGATTAAGTGCTAGTTTTAGGGATTTGCGTGCATATGCAAGAAAAGATTTCAATTAACACGATTGATTTTTAGTAATTACAGATAATTTTGACAGGAAAAAGGAAATTTGTGATTTCATTTTCTTAGGGTGGAAAGAGAATGGCAAATTCGTTTCGGTGGTTTATGCCATAGGGGTATATAGATAACGGAAAGTAAAGTAAAAGTAATATTTTTAATTCACATTATCTTTTACTATTTACATGACATTCTTATCAATTCAAGAAAAAAAACGAAAAGAGTGTAACTAGGTATGGTAAGATATTATCTGTTAAGAGTTTTAAGGAAAGTTTAGAACAATAAGTTCATCATTTGATTATGGATCATATCACCAACACTATTTTTTGAAGGAAAAAGGAAAATTGTGGTTTTGTTCATAGACAAAATTGTGAATGGAATGCAAAAGAATAAAAATCAAAAATCAAAAACTTTAACAGCAATGTAAAACCTTATTTCTTCATGGTGAGAAAAATTTTGTTTCTAAACAAGCACGGACTCAATCGTTGTTTCTTGAAAAACTTGATAAAACCAATAAGGGGACGAATCTAGCTAGAATATTTCAAAATAAATAATACAGGAAAGGAAATATCATAGTCAGAATTAAATAGTATAATTAATTTTTTCTGATTTTATGTATTTTTTCCTTGACATATGTCCTGTAATTTTAGTTACTTCTTAATTTTTGTATGGAATTTTGGTTTTTCAATTTTCTTTCTTCGCGATTTTAGTCCTTATTTTAAAAAAGTCATAATTTTGTATATTAGTCCATTTTTGTATATATTTATTTCTTTTATTTTGATCTAACTAAATCTTACATCTAACATATTTATTATTAAAAATAATAATTTATACAATAAAATATTTTTAAAAAAAAAGCGTATGCAAGATTAAAATTTAGGTTAAAATATTAATTGTTTTTATAAATTTAAAAAGAAATAAGAAAACCAAAATCACATAACCAAAATAAAGGTAGGCCAATATTATAATTTTATGTTTATTTTTAATTTTTAAAAATTGTAATCTTTTGACACAAATCCCTCTTGCATTGAAAGTTTTTCATTCTACTGCATTAAACCATATCAAACCCATTCTCTAGTTTCTGTTGATCACTTCATTGAGTAAAAAGCTTAACATGAGAGACTAAAAACAAACAAAATTAACCAAAACAGACAAATATTAAAAGAACCATGCATTATGAAGACAAAAAACACTGGTTAAGACTCTATTGTTATTATAAAATGACAATCTTGTGATTAAACCGTTTAAAAATAATTTAAGAGTGAGTCAAAGTTCATATCAGATAGAAAAGACACTTAAACATTATATAATAAAGATTCATAACTTTATTGTTTTAAGGTTTTGATTAAAAGTAATATCCATTATTATATATTTGCAAGACTAATGTCATATATATCTAAAATCATCTTTCAATAATGATTACAACTCATATGAAAAAAAATATAAACCCAAGATAAACATTATAGTAATTCGTCCAAGAAACACTTCTGAGTATGAAAAATTTGCAGAAAGTTAAGATATATACGTACTATGATGTGGTAGAGAGGAGAGAGAGTGAGTGTTGAACATGGAAGGTGTTACCATGTCACCAAAGCTTCTGAATTGAACTGCAATGGTCCAAAGCATAATCAGAAATGCAAGTCGAAGTGTCCAAAGCCTGAACATGGATGATCTCTTTGGAGCAAGCATGATGAATCTGCGTTTGTCAACCATTATGGCATCAGACACAAACCCTTGCAATTTCTCATCATTTACCTCTCCAACTATCACACTGATCAATGCTTCATATCTCATCTTACTATGTGTCTTCAAATTCATCTCCTTTTCTTTCATTTACTACATATGTGTGTGTGATGTGGTAATGACAATGAAAGAAAGTGAAAATCTATGTTTTGTATGATTTGTACTACAAGGTTTAGGAATGATATATGAAGAATGAAGAGAAAATTTTGTGAGGGAAAAAAAAGGGGAAAAAAGGTAAAACTAGAGCTTGTTGGTGTTGAAGAGAATTCCCAAAATGAAAAGGTTGAAGATAATGATTTCTAAGGACGAAAAGTTAGAGAAGGAAAAAGGTTATTTAAGCATTATGAGATTTTCGCAGTTCTAGCTAGGTCACACCAGGTAAAAAGTTTGGCAACTTCATTTTCCTTTTTCTGTTGTTTCATGTTTTCAAATACTTTATAAGGGAGAAAAAGATTCGACCAGTCTTAAATAAGTAAGAAAAATAATACTTTAAATGTTTTTTGAATCATAATAATTACCTAACAAATTTAATGAATTCTCAATTTCCCGTTATTTAAACTTTTTTTTATTATATTATGGAAGTTAAGAAAATAATGTACTGCTATATTAGTTGAAAATCCGGATGAGAAAACTTTTGAAATAAGACTTATTTATATTTTTCAACATGTTGCTTATTTTAACCATAGATGCCATAGGTCATAATGATAGGTCAAATCTATATATACAAAAATATTTAAATGAAAAAATAAGGGTAATATATTTTAGGTTACCATTTTTTACCATATCATCACAAAGATCGGAAATACAGAAGTTATTGTAATTTATCGTATAAGATGGGTGGAATTTTTATACAATATAATAAGTGAAATTTAGAGGCTTTCGATTGTAAATTAAATTTTTACGCAATTAATTTAATAATCTTTTCTAATACTGTTTTTTTTAAATGGACGTTTTTACTTCTTCACCAAAGTACTATAATGTTAAGGAATGACCATTTTATGCAAAGTGTTAAATTTAAATTTTTTTTTATCAGAAAATGCGGTAGATTATGTTTTTTTTTAATAAAGTCAGCTAAATTTATTCAACCTAATGAAACTGGGAAATGACCTTTATAACATTCAATCAATCATTTAAAACATGCTTTTAAAAAATCTTAGAAAGAAGGAAAATATAATATTTTAAATATATTTATGAGGTTTTATGCGTTTAATCTCAGTGAAAGAGATTTACAGAAACGTTTAAATTTACGAATTGGTGCAACACAAAACTCATTATACCGGTATACAATAAATTCTGTCAGACCATATATATCTTTTAATTTTATTTATGTTTTTCTCCAATAAAATAAAAACACCTTGCCTTCTTCCTTTTCCATAGAAAAACTGTCATAAGATCGAGAGACTTAAGTTAACACAAAATGATTACTTAAACTATAATCACCATAATAATTGGTTGAAAATGTGGTTTTTTCAGTTTAAAAAGATATTAAATAGCAAAGGGAAAGATTAAAATCAATTATTAATATTCGGATAGTCTCATAAATTTGGATAATTTTATTAAATTTATTTTGTTAGTGGGATTCAAAAATTTTATATTTATTAATTGAGTTTCTATCGTTTAATTTTTTTGGTATTAACTAGTTGATGTGATTGTTATTATATTTTAGAAATGTTAGAATGGGTTCTAATTTGTGAGTCAACCTGGTTAAAATCCGTGATGAGTCGGGTTGGATAGAGAAAAATTCAGTTTTTTTCAAAAATAGATTGAACTGAATTTGGCTCACTTAACCCATGGCTCAAATAGGTTCGACCAGTTATGTGCTGATACTTTAATCTTTAACTATTATCTTTATAATAATATTTCGAGAATTATGTGAACACTTTAATTCAATTTACTCTCATTGTAATAGAATAAATATATAAAAAAATTCGTAAGTCAGCCAACCTACTAATCCACCCAACCCGTGCGTGGTCAAGCCGGGTTGCAAAATTTTTGGCTCACAAAAATTGAGTCGGATTGAGCTGACCCTTTTTTAGCTCAAACCGTGGTGAGCCAACCCACGTGAGCCAGGTTAACTAACTATGACACCTTAGTCATCTTGTTTTTTTGTTTCTAAATGTTTTTCTATTTCCAAGTATTAAGAAATGTAAAAAAATTACCCTATATCAAATTGGAAGAACATTTTTTACAAGTTCTCTGTCTTTCATAAAGAAGATTACCCTTATATGAAATCTACCCCTTGAACACTTTAGCTTTGTGAGAGGGATGGAGTGCTAAGTAAGGTTCTACACCTCTAGAGGTTGCATGGGCTCAAAGTCGCTTTGAAGGTTAAGGTTGAGAAGTTCATAACATTGTAGTACACATGGATGAAAGAGAGAAGATATTTGGTTAGGACATAATACCTGCAATTTTCATAGCTGCCACCCATTCCAGAGAATGTTAGGCACAAACTTGTATTGTGGTGCGTAGTAATTTTTTGTTGGGACAAAGGAGTAAGCACACTAGGATTGCAAAATTTGTCCCATTTAGAAAGGTAGAGGCCCAACCACATTACGTCAATATAAGTTGTCATGTCACCAAAATCTCTTCACTCATTATTTCCCTATGTCTTTCAAGTTCTGAGAGTGCTTGTGAGAAGAGAGTGAGAGAGAGAACTTGAGGAGCTTTTGAAGGAGAGTAAGCAATCGGTGGATACCTAGTATCATCAGGAGAACTTGTTTAGGTAAGGGAAACTAACCTTATTCTTTTGTTTGTGCCTGTGCAAGTCGAGATGATGATTAAATGGCTTAAAGGTGAAATTCATGATGTTTTATATTATCTTTTTTGTTAAACTAGATACTCGTTGTGATGAATGAAATAATGAATGTTGATGGTGTTGTGCTCATGTGTATCCATGGCAAAAGGAAGGTTTTCATCGGACTAACCCACCCAAGTTCGATGGGAGTGGAAACTTGGATCAAGATAAAGCATGGTTGTGAGGGCTAGAGAAGATCTTTAATGTTGTCTCTTGTCCTAAGGACAAGCAGTTGACCTTTGCTTTTAAGAGAGTTTAAGTTTTGGTGGATGGGAGCTCAATAGTTGATAACAACAATGGGAGATGTGGAGGATTGGGAGTACTTTAAGTTGTTGTTCTTTGATAAGTATTTCCTCGACAGTGTGAGATATGCCGAGGGAAGCTGACTTATTATGTTTGGAGCAAGGGGAGATGTCAGTGGCAACTTATGCCTCAAGGTTTAAGTACCTAGCAAGATTCTACACACAAGTTGTTTCTAAAGTTTGGAAGTGTATAAAGGTTGAATACAATCTAAGGCTTGAGTTGAAGAGCGTAGTGGCCCCTATGTGTGTGCAAGAGTTTCCTGCCTTGCTGAAAAAGGCAAGGTCAGTGGAGGGGCTAGAGGGACCATTTTGAAGAGTGACTTGACGCGAGGGAAGACCAAAATGTACTAGGCCAAGTCGTACACAAGGCCTTAACATCAGTTGTTTGGGAAACACCTTCTTGATTGGTGGAAATATCGTTACGAGATAGGATATGTTTAACTTGCCACCAAGTGGGACATTTTTCCCAGGAGTGCTCGATAAAGAAGAACCTAGTGGCTTCTAGTGGAGGGAAAATGTGGGAAGGAATGGTGGAAGGCCCCAAGGAACAGGATGTGTGTTTGTGATGTTGAGAGCTGAAGCTGCAAGCACATGTAATCTCATCTAAGATGTGTGTTTCATAAATGGCAATAATGTAAGTGTTTTGTTTGACTTTGGAGTAACATGCTCCTTTTTGTCTTATGCATGTGTGGATAAGTTGGGTTTACATTTGAGGGAGTTAGAATTGGAATTGGTAGTTTGCATTCTAGCTTCAAGACAAGTAAGACTACTTTGGTATGCATAGCATTTCCAATGGTGATCAAAGGACACAAATTCAAAGTCAACTTGATTTGTTTTCATTTGAAGGGCTTACACATGATATTGGGGATGGATTGGTTGTGTATGGGAATGACAAAAATATCCATGCCGACAGGTATCCGGGATAAAATCCGCTACAGGAAGTGGATACTTCAAACGAGTACCCACGGACAATGCGTAACAGATAATTTAATACCTAATTATAAACTAGGCAGGTGCGGAAATCATACTCCATGTCCATACATGTATCCATTACCCAAAAAATATTAAAATTAAGGTTAAAATATATATTTGATCCTTATTTTCGTTCAGTTTTGTCATTTCAATTCTAATATTATTTTTTTTTTCAATCAAGTTCCAATTTTCTTTAATTTTGTTTAATTTGGTCATTTTTTTTCTAATATCGTTTAAATAATTAATGGTGATGAACAATGATTGTATTGGGTTGTGTAGATCATTGACTTGGATTGGTCAAAACCTTTTAAATGAAAAACGTAAGTAGAACCCAAACGAAAATTAGTCAAATATATTGAATGATTAAGTAAAGTTTGGACCAAAACCTCGTCAAATCTACTCAACTTTGCCAAGGATTCACATGGATTTGCAAAGGTGACCCCAAGGGTGAGGTATCGCCTTGAATGGATGTGTGCATTAGGATGTGAATTGCCTAAGGTCACGATAAGATGACAGTTTCCAAACTCTACTAAGTGCAAGACTTATGTAGATGAAAGTACTTAGTGAATGAGAGTTGATGGAGGTCACTTGTGGTTGGTTGGGTTGTTCTCTTCAAAGTATACTACATATAAGTCAGATCATAAGATGGACTAACATTGTCACACTCGATGGAGTACTGTTTGGTTTGAGTCCAAGCCTTGCTCATGTATGGCTGGTAGGGCGCTAGACATCGTCTCAAGTCTCCCTAGCGTGACAAGTACATGGTCTCTGAGACTTGCTCAAGCCTAGAGGTGTCAGTTTGGCCAATGGCCCATGGGCCAATCCCAACCCACTCTTTGTTAAGCCCCCCTCCCCCCACCCCCCCAAATGAAGTAGTAAAAAAAAATTCCAGCCCGAGTTAGGGCCAAAGTGGGTTCGACCATTAAAATACTTTAACTAATTATTAAATGTAATATTTTGAATCTAAGTCAAAGATTAAGTCGAGCTGTCTTGGGCTGGCTAGAACCGAAGATTGAGACTAGACGATTTGGCCAAGAAACATTTCTAACAAACGACTAAGACATGCTTAGTCCAGCCTAGGCCCACGATTGAGACAAGACGACCCAAACCAAACCAAGTCAAAGACTAAGATGGGTCGGCATAGGCTGACATCCGAGAAGGGTCGATCGGAATGGAGACGGACTAGCCTGTGACGAGCGGAATGGACCAGTTCGGGCCAAAGGCTGAGACAGGTTGGTACGAGCTCACGATTGAGATAGGCTAATCTGGGTCGAGGGGTAGACGGTTCACCCCGAGCCGACGAAAGAGATGGGTTGACCTGGGATGACGGCCGAGACGGTCTAACCTGTGCTTAAGATCGATATCACCTATCTCGTGCCCAAGGATGAGATAACCCAGCCCAACATAGTTCAAGATACACGTACAACACATAGTTCATATAACCACACCTCATAAATATTAGCCTTTGCAAAACTAAATTCAAATGATTTAATTTTTACGATGTTAGTTAATTATAAAAAAAAATAATCTTCATGAAAGAGAATAGAAAAACACAAATGAGGAAAAAAAGAAGACATTATTCAAGAATGAAAAAAAAAAGAGAAAATAAGGGAAAAAAGTAAACAATTTATTAAGTTAAAAAATTGAACAAATGGTGGTTTATGATTATAAGTTTAAAATATAATTAAGTTATATATATTCTTTGTAATTTATAAACCTAATTATGAAAGTCTAAACTAAAATAAGAAAAATTAAATTCATAAACCTAATTATACCGGTCTAAGTTAAAATAAGAAAAATTGGATTGCAAGAAAAATTCAACACAAGTGATAATTGCCAAGAAAAAAAAAAGATTTAATGTGCTTCACAAACTTAACGTCTAAGATCTAAAATATTTAGTTTGTAGTTACACCATTCATTTTAAAATAAACTTAGATCTAAAAACATTAAAATGAATTTTAACTAATGAATCAACTCGATTCACCAAAAATTCAAACCTAATTAAATTTAGAAATTTTTAATTTTTTTAAATATTGATTGAACTAAATTCAGTTAACTTAACCTACAAGCTAAATAAATTTGAACTGGATAAAAGATAGGTAAACTCCTAACCACTAACAACAACACTTTGTTAGCTTTTTATAATCATCTTTTTATAAGTTTTTATTATAATTATTTACTAAAATATTGTTGAATAGTTTAGATATTTAATTTATTTCTTTATCAAATTATTTAAGTTGATACTTTAATTTTCAATTACTATCTTTATAATAATATTAGAAAAATTAGGTGAACAATTTGACCCACTAACATAAAAAAATAAATCGAGTCAACTCATTTTCATTATATGACAATAACTATATCAAATAAAAAAATAAATATGTTTTTGATCTATTAATTTTCAGTGCAATATTGCAATTGGTCCCTTTTTGAAATTTTTGTCAAATTTAATCCTTTAACTTTAAAAATGCGTAAATTTAATTATATTAACCAAACTTTGTTAAGTTTATTTAACTAAATTCACGCATTTTTAAAATTAAAAAACTAAATTAGGATAAAATTTTGAAGATTGACTAATTTTAATTTTCACTTAAATTTAAAAGACAAAAAACATTTTAACCCAAAAATAAATTACAAAAATAAAACATTCATAAATAAATCAATCCACAAATCCACGATCACAATGAATTGAGTTGAATTACAAAATCTCTCACTTACAAAAAATAAGTTGAACTTAGCTTATTCCTTTCTAATCCAAATTGTGCTAAGCCAACCCGTGATAGCTCTATCCATAAATCCAATTAAGTTCTTTTAGTATATAACAGAAGCTAGGCTTTTGGCTTCTGCACCATGAATCCACGACTCCAACAGCGTGACTCATCGCCAAAATCATAATAGCAGGTCGAAAAGTGCTAATTACCAGTTAACTCTCGCTGGCATTAATTGCGTTTCCAATAAAGAATTTTGTGAACTACAGAGTTTCAATCTCCACAAGTGGACAGGGAGCAAGATTCTACTGATAGCATAACGATAGGAAGCTTCTATACAACAAATTTAAAATCCCACATCATATTTTCATTGCCCAGATGTTAAATGTCCTATGTAATAGGAGGATAAGTTGATACAACTAGCAGTTAATATTAGAGGCTAGCAAAGTCAGCATGCATTGAGTTGCTTTTCTTCTGTGTGGATAAGCCATGGAAAACATAACAGGAATCAAGAAACAATTATGCAATGTAAAGCATTGTGAATTGGAGATACCTACTCTGAAAGAAGATACTAGACAGTTCATTGATATGCCTACATAGATAATAATAGATGCTCAAACTTATCTGTGTCTATGGAGCCTGGGTATAATACTAAGGTTGACCTAGTAAAAGTTGGAAAGAAGGGTGGAAGAGGATGTGGGTTCAATTTCTTCACTAACATTTGAGAGATATAAAGTTGGTTTGAAAGATTTGAAAAAGAAGGTAAAAGAGGTTATGAGTTCAACTTCCCCACTAACAAAACTAACAACAAACATTTGTCGAAAAAAAAAAAATAAAACAAGGACAAAATTTTCGTTGACCCAAAGGAATTTCACTGACATGGTCCGAACCGATGACCTAATAAATTATACTCATTCTATTGAAATTCCAAGAGCTTTCATGAGGAAAGCATACTCATATGCAGTTTCGTCACATTGAGCATAGTGACCACCTTCGCCAAAATGCCCTCCTATCATACTTGTTTTCATGATGACACTAAGAGAACAACGAGGGCAGGTACTATCTCGTACTTTAGCAACCCATTTTGCACCTTCCCAAACTCCAACCCTGAGAATGAATGTCAAATACTAACATCAACATTATTGAAGCGATTAGAAGTTGCTCAATGCATAATAATTAGGATGTAAAGTATGCATATCAATAAAATTGTGTGTGTGTAGATGATTCGAAGGAATTAGATTACCTTGAATCATTAACTGCTGCCGTAACCAAAACTGAAGGAAAACAACTGTTTGGAGGAATGTTGTCATAAGGAGAATAACTAAGAATAGAATCCAGATTTGATTGTAGCTGAGGATTTCCGAATTCTTCATAGTCCAAAAGTGTGAGGGGTAGAGTGGGATCCAACAATGTGTTGCATATATCAAGAAATGGTACCTGGTGTGTATAACCCATCCAATTATGAGGGGAAGGTATTTAAAGGTATGCAAATGTGAATAATGTGAACTGATAAAATTAACTATCAGCTATAAATAAATAAAAAATGAGTGAAATTATTTAATTTAGTAAATATGACACTCTATTTAATTGATACATAAAATGCAAAGCACACCCAAATCTATATGATAAATGTGCACGAGAGAAGACATAACATTTTAATTAATGGACATCTAATTAATAGTGTAACTAACATAAGATAATGTAAGTAGCTATATCTAATGATATCTTAACCTATCTAACACATTTTGAGGCTCACCTAGTGAGATATGATTTCAGATTATCAAAAGCTAATTTTGGTCCTCCAGAGGTTATTTTACAAAGTATGTTATTTATTAAAAAACATTTGAAATTAATTCTTCAAATCTCAAGGTTCTTCCTCTCTAAGTAACCTTGTATAATATATTCTATTTCGCTAAGGGTTGACAATTGTTGTCTTCTGAATTCTGACAAAAACATTGCTACGAACGAATTTCAGCCAAACAGTAGAGACATGGTACTAATTGATGGGATTAAATTTGAAATAAGCAAGATGTTTTCGCACTGCTCACCATCTCTGAAAAGCTCAAAAGCAAATCCTTCATTTTTTGTTACAATCACGATTATATTAAACTTACTTTTAATATAACAGCACGAAAGAGTTGGGGACACATATTCACAGCTGCACCAACCAGAAGGCCGCCTGCACTCCACCCAATAGCACAAAGCAGATCACTCTGAACATAACCCTTATTAACTAAGTAGTTGCCACAGGATACAAAATCAAATATTGAATTCTGTTTGTTTAATCCACTCCCAGATTTATGCCATGAAGGACCTCCACCACCACCACCTCTGTTACAACACAGGTTGCCGCATAATTAAAATTTAAAAACATAAAACTTACAAAGAACATAATAAAGTTATCCCATTTGTCATGGTCAACAGGGCCATAAATGTAAAACATGTATGCAAATCATATGAAACAAGTCAGTACTCATAACAGGCCGACATGAAAACTAAACTGTAGAAATAGATGCCAGGTAACCAACCTTACATCAGCAAATGCCAGTACCCAACCACGGTCCAGTATACTCAGGCGATCTGAACACCAGCTCTTATCCAGATCTTCTCCGTACGCTCCATAGCCTACTAAGAGTCCAGGGGATTGACCCTTCTTCCAGGATTCTCTAGAGTACACAATAGTTAGTGGAACCATTACGCCATCATTGGAAATAACTTCCTCCCTCTGACAACAGTATATTTGAGAAAAGTCCTTCCATCTCTGTGAATTAAAATTCGTGGCACATTCTTTCTTATCACTACATGCCTCGTGAATTGTACTCTTATTTAGCTCAAAAGTTGGGATGGACGACCAACCAACAGAATCACAGTTCACTTCCTCTTGATGCACAATAGAGTATGTATGTTTTGACATGTCATAGTCAACAACTAAATCCGGCATCTGTTCACTCACCCAAAAACCAGAGAAAATGAAAGAAGCTTCCAAACTAAAGAAGATAAATCATAGATATAATACTTCAAAAATATGCATTTCAACGAAATCATAAAAATTAAATGATAACATTCAAGATAGTAATACACGTTTAATTAATTAAAATTTCTTCTAGTAATTACATATGCTCATTGAGTAGATTTGAAATGAGCCAATCTACAACAATTGATTCAATTAGTAATGCCAAAAATTACAAAGTCTGGAGCTCAACAATTATCACCCAACGCACTATCAAATACTCAGCTCGCACAATTATAAACAAATAGTATTTATAGAGTGTCTCCGCAATATAGATTATAAAGGGAAATGGTAAAATATTATGAAAAAATCTGGAAGGACAGGAATTGGACAATGCAATTGCTATTAAATTCAACCACGGTCCTACTGTTCTTGCAAACAACTTTAAGCATACAACAAGAAAAAGTCTTAATTTTTTAATATATTAACATTTTACCGAGAAAGTAAGTGGCAAAATTCAGTTAAAATATGATATTTATTGGGTGCTTAACAAATTGATTTTCCTTAATTTCCCTCATTATAGAATCGTTTCTTTTGTATACATTTTTTTAACTGATTTAGGTTAGGGATGGAAAATAAATCTTAAATATGTCATTTAATATTTTTTTAATGCTAGGAATAAATTTGACTCTATTAGTTGAATCATATTCTAAGGAATCAAATGTTATAGTTAAATCTTTAGACTTTCTAGATTCAAGGAATTGATCCAGAAGGATTCTTGAACTTTTCAATAACATTGAGTACCTGAATAAATACACACACACACAATTATTAGTATTATTATATATATAATTAGGAGAGTACAGCAAAATGGAATAGATGAAGTTCAATCTCAGTACTTCTTATAGTTGTTATTCCTAATTTGCCAGTATTTGCTTTTGAAATTGAAATTGGAATCATGTTGAAACACTATTTCATGTAATTTTTACTATAAGTCAGATACAAATTACGATTACCGTAAGTTTGTAATTTGGGCTTATATTCTCTTTATTATAAATACAGTACCCTATGTATTTTATACACAAGGGAGATTACTTTTATACCTATTTTTCACTATATTCAACACTATACATTACAAAGCAGGTTAAATTAAGCATTGTGTTTAAAAAGAAACTTTGAATATAATTTATAATCAAAAATTTCAAATCATGTTTTTAAATGGATCATGGGAAACCATGCAAAGCAAAGCAATAAACACACACCCAAAAACATATTGATAAACTTTAGAAAAATCAAGATGTGAATTCTTACACATGTATTCAGCACCATCCACAGAACACCCACAAAGTTCAATATCAGTAGACTATTATTTGTAAAATCTTTACATTCACATTTACAAACAACACGAATTATGAAATCATCTGAGTCTAAAAATTGTGTATTGCATGCCTAATTGTTAATAATCATACCACGGGTGATGAAAGAACCACACGGTAAACCATACTGAGGAAGTCATGATTTGAACCTGGACTGACGCTGCATGTATTTGATGGCAGAGGAAAGTACCATGGCTTCAGGTCTTGAATATATGATTGATGCTACAAAGAAATTCAAGGTCATATGTTAATATATGTAGGTTTTAAATTGGAACAAAAAAGTTTATTTATGTTTCATCTTAATGAAACTTTGTATAGAAAATAAGCATGGGTACATTCCAAGGTCAATTGCAAACTACTGCCAAAGAAAATGTCTAAATAGTTCACAATCTCAGGAAATCGATCCAATCCAATGAAGTCCATCAACCACTTTGGAGTTCAACGTTCATATTCAAATTCATCAACCACTTTGGAGTTCAACATATGAAGGCCCATGAAGATGATTATCCACCTCTCATCAATGATCTTCCAAACAAATTCATAACAATGAAAATACCAGTAATGTTAAATTGGAAACAACTACACGAATAAATGGTTAATTTTGAACGAAAAAAGGTTTAGAATTTTACTTTTTCTTAGTATTATTAAATTTATATTTAATCTTCCCTTGTGCACAATCCATCTTGTCACATATGAAACCCATTGTGGGTTTTATATGTGAATCTAGTAACCGAAAGACCACCATGGAAGGGACAACAAGTCTAAGGTAAATGGCTACATTCTTCCAAAAGTGACTACCTAATATTACATTCTGAACTTTTCTCCCCACAACTACAATTCCAAACTTGCTTGTTTCCAGTCTTCAAAGCTGAACAAGTTCATGAACAATGTTTTCAATTCAGGAAAGCAAGCTAGAGTCTGATATGACATGGCAAAATCTAGTTATACCAGTTTTATCAAGTCTCTTCCTTTTGTAAACTTCTTCGATGGTTGATTAGCATTGCTTTATCATAAATGGAGGTGGTCATCCTTCTTCCCTTCTTGATAGTAAATTGATGGACCTATAAATGCTTCTCAAAATCTTCAAATATCAAATCAATGCAACACATAGCATGTGGAGTCTAGTACAAATACTTGCAATTTTACATCAACAATTATCCACCAGTGTTGAAATTTGCAGCATTATCAAAAACCATTTACACTACATTCTCTTCTCCTCTCTAACAAATTCCATAGCATCATTCCGCATCTTAAGATGTCTGAGGTAGGCAATGAATAAAGAAACATACCTCCTTTATGGTTGTTCACGAGAAAGTTAAAAATTGAATGCCCTTTTTTTTTCTATTCACTCATAAGACATAATTGTACATCGTATTCTCTTCAATTCTTCCCTATACTCTTTAAAGATAAGATCAATTTTATGCACTACTTGTTTTAAAAGTTTTTCTCTAACGTCATAATAAGATGGAGGTTTATAACCAACACCATATCTCACAATTTTTCTAAAGTTGGATTTCTATTAACATTGAATGGAATGGCACTTGTGTAGAAAAATTCAACAGTTTTAGCCTCAGATTTTTCCTTTATCCCTTTTTTGTACAATTGATTTAAAGTAAATTGTACTACTACTACTACTACTGACTTATTTGGATTCTTCACCTTCTGTTACCATGGCAAATGGCTCTCAAATAAAAGTTAATGGCATTGGTCAAACACAGTCTTCTTCTAATCTTACTCTAGATTTTGTGCTTTAGATTCCCGGGTATCCTTTTAATATATTCTACATAATCAAGCTCACTCGCACTCAAAATTACTCTGTTCTTTTTGCTAATATTTTTGTTCTTACTCAGGATAAGCGTATCGAACAAACGATTGGAGCAGGACATGAGTCTCGATGATTATGCTATCTGTCACAATCAGTTGCTTGTATCTCCATTGTGTCTCAAGCTCTTGGACATCAATGCTTAGGTCATCCTAGTTCTACCAAAATGTGTCTCATGCTTCGCGGTCTTCTCACAGATCGTCTTTTCAATGCGAGTCTTGTCACTTACGAAAATGGACTCGTCATACCTATAGTACTCGAGTTAATAAAAGTGATTCGTCACCTTTTGTTTTAGTGCACTTCGATAATTGGGGTTTTAGTTTGTACAGTTTATATAGTCATCACATGTAAGTCATTTTGTACAGTTGTAGGTTTTAGTAATGAGTTAGTTAGTACAGTGTTTGTTTGAGTATAGCTGTCAGTAAGCAATGACTATAAACATTTTTGTACTCACGTTTAGCACATTTAAGCCCAATTACTTAAAACTGTTACTGCACCCAAAGAATAAAAAAAAAGGTGCCTCTCTAGAAACAACCCTTATTGCACCCAAAAAAAAAAAGTGACTCTGTTAAAACTGCCACTCACTGATAAAATAAAAGAGTGACTCCCTCCCTTCTATATCTGAGAAAAACTGCTACAACGTGACTCCCTCTCTTCCCACAAGTGAAACCCGTCTCCCTTCATTAAGATGTATTTAGACTGTGCTCTTCCATCTCCAAAATACACAAATTTTCACTTTTTTTTTTCAGTTATTTAATGATGTATTATTTTATTTCATATATTGTGAAGTTCAATTATAAATTTTGAGTGGCATATAATGATATTTTGTGTGAATATAAATTTCATAAAATTGTAGGATCTTATAATCCGCGTTACTATCTTCTGATTTACGATTTATATTTTCCTCTCCGATCTTGAGTAAGATCTCGATTTTGACTACCTTTTCAGTGTGATGTGATAATTAAATTTTCAGTTCATGTTTAGTTCATCCTCTCTAATTCTATCTTCACTTTTGTTCTTCTAAGAAAACTCATAAACTCGTACAAGTTTGCTAGTTGACCTGTTGGTTTGATGACCATGTTCGTATTCACATAATACCATGGTTAGTTTAGGAAATGAGAAGATGAGAGGCACTGAAATTCACTATATACATGTAGATGGTGCATAGCATACATGTCATTGCAACATAATACAATTTAATATCTAATGGCTAAACTTGTAATACATGTATAGACACACCAATACAGCAATTCACATTCTGGTTTTATGGCCATTTCAATTATAATCTTCAAAACATTTCTACATCTTCGTTAAAGTACTACATTCTATTAGCATTGGTTAAACATGATACACCCTGGAAGGTAATAGTGACGAACTTGTTCGTGTCATCATATTGGAGTATCTTTTATGTGGTACGCAGGGAATATTCATCAGGATCAAATGGTTTAGATGCTATAGAGGTGAACAAGAACAAAATATGAAGGCATAAACCTTTCATTTCAGTTATAAACAAAAATTCCTAATAAATTGAAATTCATATACCTTCGAATCAACTTGCAAAGGAAAGTTCAATGAGCATAGCCGGGGAAGACCTTTCTTATTGAAGAAAAGAACCAAATATCCATTAAAAATGTCCATATCACATATGTCCATGTCATTGTCTGGAAGGATGATATTCTGAAGTTAAATAAGCATAATGAAGGGGATTTAGAGACAATTCACACACCACTCACAGATAACATAACTAAAAATTTGGATGTATAAAACTAATAAAAAATACCTGCAATTTAGCTGACTCTATATCTTCAACCCGGCATCTAACCAGGTAATAACCTTGACCAGACCACTGGGATTCAGGAGTAGGAGCATTGGTAAGAATATAAAATAAACCAGAGTGGTGTTCCAAAAAGTACTGTACACCGGAAGTACGATTACATAACTTCTGTAAACCATTTGATGGATTGACAGAATCTATAACATAAACCTGTGATAAGAATCAAGATCAACAAATCACTAGAAAAGAATAATCTCATTATGTATTCGTAAAACAAGACAAGTAAATCCCTTCCTCGGATGAAGTTCTTGAGTTTGAATTCACTGTTATGAATTTCCCATCTTTCGTGCTTGTTATGTCCACACAAAAACTGGAATCATTTTCAGTAAATACTGGAAATTCATCCAGATGGTCATATCCAAGTTTTCTGCAGAGAACCCTGCCATAATAACATGACAGTTAGGATAGCATCTTACACTGAAACCCATTCTTTTTCCCACCACTGAAAACTAACAAATGAAATCTGATGATAAGACTTTGCCTGTAAGGTCGCTGATTTTCATCTGATTGAGTATAAAACAGAGAGCTTGCATCTTGAGCCCATGCCAAACTAACAGCACCATCAACTTTTGATTTTGGGTCTATTAATCCACTTCTGAGGTCTTTTACCTGAAGTGTGTATCGTTCCCCACCAGAAATATCAAGTGTGTATGCTAGGTAGTTGTGGTCAGGTGAAACTCTGCATGTTCCAACATTGACATACCCTACAATTTTAACTATATTGTCAACAATCACCAATAGGAGAAAAAAGAGAAAGAATTTAAAGTACAATTTGAAGAATGAGTACAAATTATCCCATGAAGGCTGGCCAAAGGACCAAGCTAGCTGTAGATCTTTAATATTCAAGAGAAGCAAGTTTAATTAATCAAAGATGCCAAGCTTGTATCTGTTTGGATTTTTGCAATTTTACAATTTCAACAACAATTATAGAAGAAAGTAAACTGCTACTTGACTAACTCCATTAAAATATGACAGAGTAAGGATGTCATGTTTCTGTCAGATACCCGTCCTTTATTACTGATAACTTCCTTTCCCCAGCTATTATCGCTGATTTTGAAAAGGAATGAAAACTAAAAATAAATGGTGAGACTAGAAGGCATACCATATTTCTCTGCAAGTTCATTCCAGTCAAGTAAAATCTCCTCCCTTTTTGATCTTGTCATTCCATAGTGAAAAACAAAATTCTTCAGCCAACCAGTTTTCTTCATTTCCAGCCTCCTACAAAGTACAGGATATTCCTTTCCCTCTGGAATATACTGGTAATACATCCTGAGAAAGAGGAGGTGAAAATGAAATCAATTAAACTTGGAGTCAAAGTAAATAGAAACGGTACATTGCTGTAGTTAGCGGAGGTCCCAGAACTTGTTTGTGTATTCATTTTCTGTTTTCACGTTTTATTACAAAAGTGTTACCTTGTTTATTTGTTTCTAATTTTCAAAAGTTTGAACAGGAAAAAGTTAAAACAATTTTCAATTATTTTCTGTTTTCTGGGATCTTAGACTTTTGAAATCAGGACATTAAGAGAAAACAATGGCGTTTAAAGTGAGAGCAGAAAAAGAAAACAAAAGGAATTCTTAAACCAAATGGTCCCTTAGTTTCAGATTTTTTACACCGCTAACAACAGTCCAACATATGCATTTATATTAGTTCTACTATTCACCAACTGCCATAGTACACAAAACATTCAGCACGAGACACCCAATTCTTCCACCTCAAGCAACACATGTGGATGCATATCAGGGGAAAGAAGGCTATCTTGAGAATAAAAGAATACATCAATAGTCAAGATTAGATCCAAGTAAAATCATTTTCAGTTTTTCATGTATAGTTGTATGGTCAAAATTAGTTATTCTCTCCTCTCGCATCCAAAAAAAGAGAACAATGTTATAACATTTGCTAATATAACACTAGAAAAATCGGGATATCAATTATCTTACATCCAAAATCGTAAATAAAACCTATCAAAAGCAAAAATTCGTCCAGAAATATCTTCTCAGCTCTGACATCTCATCACTAATCTACTTCATCTTTTATTTTAGGATAATTCACTAATTTAGTCTCTAAATTTATAAAAAGAAATAGACTTTAATTCATATGTGTTGTTATTGTAAATTTTTTATAGGCTTAATAACCCGTTTTCTAAGAAAGACTTCTTTAACACAATCTTATTAGTTACTAAATTTATTGAAAACTACAAAATCATGAAAGAAAATCTTTAAGCAGAATTAGACTCATAAAGTTTCACCATTTTCAATAAATTTCAAGTGATAGTGCGTATTCAAAAGAGGGTGTAGCATTTCTCAAAACTTTAATGAAATCCATGAATCAGAGATCATGATAATGATAAGTTTAAAGATAATGAGAGTAGAACTCAACAAACGCATCATACATGGCAATTGTACATCATAATTGGTTCGAGAACGCAGTCAAAAAGTCAATGGATGGACTATTTTTTCAATGAGCATTCCTTAGTGCATTTGTGAATTAAAATGATATTATCATAACTTCACAGACTAAGTTAACCTATATTGGTAATTTCAAAGATTAACAAGGTGCATTATACTTTACTTTTTTCATAGATGAATAAAACAAAAAGAAAAAGATGGAGAAAGGTGGAACAAACCAGGGTCCCCAACGTTCAGGGGGAGTGGAAACGGTGGGCGGTAACCGTGCTTTCATCTCAGAGGACAGAACAGAACGGAGTTTGAGAGTGTCAGCCATGAAGCCATCGGCGTAGACGTTTTCGCGGTTGAGATGCTTTAACAGATTCGGGTCGTCGCTGTTGGACATCCAGTGATATGGGTCCTGCCACGTCTTACCGTGAACCGACACCGTGAATGGCACCTTCTTCGGAGACGGCGGAGCTTGCGGCGGCGGCGGCGGCGGAGAAGAGCTTCTCCGCAGGCACGCGGAAGAAAAGGAGGAAGAGTGTGTGAATATGATGGTGCGGCATGACTTGATGAGTGTGGTGTTGGAGTGGCCAAGTGCGCGAAATGCCATGGAAGAAGTTCTCAAATTCGAACTCGGTCACGTGTAGTTAGTTAAAAGTAACCATCACATTAGGGTGATTCATTTGTTCTCAATACAACATTTTTTAGTAACGAGCTACTTCTTTAAATCGATTTTACAATGCAACTAAAAAATAATTATAATTGCAATTTTTTATCTATGAACATTGTCCATTATATTTCCTCAAATTCAATTGAATTTTCTTCTCGTTTATAGTTGAAAACATCGTAAAACTTATTGATTGAAACTTTATAACAACGTGATAATTATGAATGTTGAGATTCTAAAGACATCCAAAGAGACATTTAGCACTTCTTTCAACATAAAAAATGCAAATTATAACATATATTTTCAAAAGCATGCGTACATAATCCATTTTGATGATCAACAACCTCGTTTCATTTTTTTATCAACAGCAGGTCATTCCAAATGTTATTTAGTACACGTTTTTGGTATCATCTTGAGTAACATCTTTGATACGAATGTTCAAACAACTTGAGACCAATAAGAAGAACAAAATTTGAAGGTAGAAGATGATACATATTTTATAAGAAAAGTTAAAAACAAAGTTAAGGTCAACGCATATGTTGAAGGTAACTCTTCTTACAATGCAGGATGGATAACTATCAAGTCACGATTTCCTCTATCATTTTCGTCTTTTCAATTTTTAAGTCTTCGATCTAAGGAGGACAAACACTTTTAATCTTTTATTCCTCAACTTCGATATTTAAACTTAGTTGTTGATCTCAAGTGGTGGAGGTATCTACAAAGACACACAAATGTTCAAGTTAGTATCATATTAATAGTTTGTTCTTTGAAGGATAATTGATAACATCCCATTTTTGTTAGTTTTGCTTTTATAAAAATGACTTGTTAGTCTTAATAAATTTGTTTTTATATAGTGTTAGTGGTCAAAACGCATGGCTTAACTTAATGCCACGAGGCTAAACTGAAGCACGAATGGCTGACCTAGCTAACATATCTTGAGGAGAAGCTCTTATTAGTTGCACCTGGTTTGAACGACGAAGGTAAGCTAGGACGCGATGGAGGCTCGAGAGCAAGACCACCAAGAGAAGATTGAAGAATGGCAAGTTGGTGCACATACGGGAAGGAATCTTAGCCAAATAAAAAAGTGAGTTAGGTGGCCTTGGGGTTTAATTTGTTGGCTGCAAGAGTAGAGCGCGAGGTCGAGGTTTGTTAGAGGTTTTTATCGATATAAATGGAGAGAATCAGGTTTTGGAAAGGGGGATTCGCAATGTTTTAGAGGGTTAGGCAAGGATTTAGTTTTTCTCTTTTTTTGTGAGAGAGAGCCATTATAAAAGGTGAGGGTTTCTTGTTCCGGTGAGCACAAAGTGGCCGACGGGATTGGGACTCCTTCATTGTGCAAGGCATCTTTGCTTGGTTCAATCACGAGCACAAAGTGATCAGGGAAGTTCAGAGTAAAATTTACTTGTACTATTTCATTTTTTTATAACTCTCGTGATGTTCGTTTTCCATTTGTGATGAAATACAAAGTGCAATTTCTACTTTCCAGCTTTGAGCTTTATTTCATTTAAGTTTAATCTCTTTTATGCCTTTCATATTTTACTTGTTAGTTTCGTTCCTTCAATTTTAGTTTATGCTTTCAAGTTTTCGATTCAGTTTTGTGTTGATTTTGCACATATTTTTGTGTTTTCTGATGGAGACCATATGACCCCAAAGTAGGATAGCTTTTCGAGAGGTCTTCTGAAGTGCAAAGGAGTTTATAGTTATTCATTGGAACAATTTTAAGAATGCACTTCCTTTACTATTTTTTTTTCATTTCATTCCATCTAGTTAATGATCAAATCATGGCATTGAGCTTATCCCATGGCTCTAATTTGTGTTTTAAGTTGAGTTAGTATAAATATTCATGCATATTTCTATTTCATATATTTGCTCAACTTTTAGTTCCAAGATGTAATAGTAAATAAATTTAGGATAATTATATGCATTACATAGTTGATTATGCATAAGTAGAGTCAACATCTAATATAGTGTCAACTGCATTTTTGCTTTTGCTTCATTTTCCCCATTTGCATTGTTTTTATTTTTTTAGCAAGGGTAGCTATATAATCTAAGCTTAATACGCACCATTTCCATGAATTTGACCCAAGTCTTCTTCCTTATATTACTTTAAGGGGAAACTTGGTTTTGTTGGCCTTAATGCGACTAGAGGCAATCTAGCAGTAATCTAGTTCATAGAAAATTCACCCCTTTACCGTGGGTGTTTACCAATTTATAGCATTTCTTATTGGATTTTTACTCTTCAAGTGATTAAGGGGGCCCAATTATGCATAATCAGGATTTAGGTTTTGCTTTGTGTCTAATCCCTGTTTAGCTATGTTAATCGTTGGTTGGTTTCTCAGCCATGTGAGCCGAGAAAGGGCAATGGAAATATTCGTGAGGTTGAGGATATATTTATGTTGGAACTGTTTTGCCTGGTTAAATAGGTTCAGGGTATGCCGAGAGGCCAAATTGGAGATGTCATGGTATTTAATGGTTAGGTGATTGTGTAGAATGTTGTCTAATAGTTGAGTGAGTTCAGCTTTGTGTCGAGAAGTCGAGAAGTCGATGAGCTAAGTAGTTGTGTAGTATATTGCCCCCCAAACTCAAGTAAGTACACAGATTCTTGAAAGAAAATCTCTTTCATTGCCTGGTTCTCATCATATACATACAGTATACTAATATTTAAGCAAAAGCAACAATTGTAGAAGTCTAAGTCAAGACCTTGAAAAAAGCATAAGCTTCACGAGCCCTTTCCACCACCACCACTAATATCAATTGTCCATGTTCTCTCTCCAATGCTTATCATGGTGTTCACAATTAGTTCTTATTTTATCACTCTTGACATCATGTGAACTATGTTCGATGAGTATGACATGCTACAAACTCAGAAGATGGAGAAGATGACAATGTTTTTGTTTAAGTACATGTGTTAGAATATGTTGCAATTATTAAGCTTTCAAAAAGCCTCAAGACTATTCTCCATATAGCTTGTAGCACCTTCTCAAATAAACAATCCAACCCTCATCTTCTCAACATTTGTTGCCTTCCAATTTTACACTTAATCAACGATTGTCACTACCAAATTCACCAAAGTAGTGATGTCGAAGCTACCTCCAACATTTATTTATGAAAAAAGGGAGAGAACATATATTCTTTGATGCATAGTGTAGTATATAAGGTAGTGTAATCTTCCATACTTTTGTATAAATAATACTATTTAGATGTATATGTTTTTATTGCATCAAACTCGCAGCAGGGATGTGTCTCTATCTTTACTTTGTTGTAACATACTACATCATTTAGCACACAAGTAGAACAAACAACACAATAAATTTTATAGTAGTTTACCCACACTCGTAAGCTATGTCCAGTTCTTCCTTAAGCAAATTGCTTATAAGGTTATGTTAAATAATTAATTGATTACATTGAATACAAGAATCACTCCTAGTTGTCACGAATACACAAACCAATCTTGGTTAGACCATTTGAACCTACCCTTGATATTAAGACCTCTCACAAGTAAATAACACTATCAAAGAGAACACAGTTTAAGATCACTAGGTTTACCTCACAAAGTGAAGAATTACAAAGGCTTACGCACACCCACAATGCTAGAACGTCACTTAGAATATTGAAGGAATTGTAGATTGTAGATATGCATTTTTCATCTTTGTCTTATGTCCTTTATATAGACTTACAAGATGATTGTTCCAAATGCATTTTAGCTATAAGATTTGATCTTTGCTTGATCTTGTTCTTCAATTAGAATCTTCATTTGCATTTGATCTAGATGCTTTACATAAAAAGATATAATATGAATCTTCAATTGAACTTTAGCCTTTATTATGTTAATAAAATAATTCAAAATAGATTTGCATATATGATAATTAATCACAATTAAACAAAAATTTAGATATTTTTGTTTGCTTAAGTGAATGATCATTGCAAGGTTTGTCATAAAACATTTCTAAACATAGAATATAGGTGTCTAAGATGATGTTTTAAACACTTAATTTTTATTTAATTTTTTTATCTTTATGACTTGATTTTTATTTAAACTCACATTAAGAATACTTACGTCTATTAAACAAAAACTTAGATACCTTTGTTTCCTTAAGCGAATGATCATTGGACTGTTGTCATAAAGCATTTCCAAACAAAGAATATAGGCGTTCAAGATGATGTTTTAAACACTTAATTTTTATTTAAAATCCTCTTTATCTTTACGATTTGATTGTTATTTAAAATCACATTAAGAGTACTTAGAATCAGTGTAGTAAGTATCGAACGATCCACGATATGATGTGATATAGGTGATTGGCGATACAAATCACATGTTGTATCATTTTTGTTCATGAATCGTGTTCGATACGATACGATACATACCTGAATCGTATGAATCGTGATTCGAAACACGATATGGGTTGTATTTGGTTTTTGAATGGGGTTGGGTCGACCCATCCATTTGAAACCCTAATTTTTTTCCCTTTTGTATTTTATCGCGCTGATTAACGTTACTCTCTTCTTCTAACATCATCTCCTTCACGTTTCCTACTCCTCTTGTCTCTCTTATCTTCTCTCCTTTTTCTTTCCTTCCTTCGTTTCCATCTACGTCTGAACGAGACACAAGTACCGATGATCGCGTCGTGGTCATGTGGTTGCGTAATTGTAGTGTGATGGTCGTGCAGTGTTTTGGTGATGTTTGCGTAGTGTTCCGTCGGTGTTCGCACAATGTTCTGATGGTGTTCGCACTTCTAGAGTTTATGTGCAATGTTCTCGTGGTGTTGGTACAATAATCTCGCGGTGGTCGCGCTGTGCTACTGTGGTAGTCACGTAATGTTGTGATGGTGGTCGCGCGATGCTGCGGTGGTGCTGTGTTGTGGTGTAGTGTCCTCTGTTTTGTGCAGGGAGTTTCTCACGTTTTAGGTTCTATTTTTGTGCTTCAGACATGAGCAAATCAAACACAAAACGAGTAGTTGATATTACATGGAATTACTATGATAGTGTTCCACCAAATAGATTACAAGTGAAGTGTAAGTTTTGTTCTCATACTTGTTGGTGTGGCATAGCAAGGATGAAACAACATCATGCTGGGACAAAGAAAGATTTCATTCCTTGTTGTAGTGTTCCAGATGAGATGAAGGAAATCTTTGTAAACATGTTGAAAGGTAAAGAAAAAAAATAGAGGATGACATGTTTGATTTAGGAGACAAATCAAGAAAAGTGACAAAAGGAAAGAGTGATCTTCAGTAAATGACTATCAATGCATCTTATATGAATAGAGAAGATGTAGTTAGAGAAATTTGCAACTACATTTATGGTAATGCATTGCCATTTAATATTGTAAGGAGCCTTCTTTTCATCCAAATGTTAAAGGCAGTTGGAAAGTATGGCAAAGGTTTGAAGCCACCTTCTTATCATGAGGTGAGGGTTTCCTATTTGACAAAAGTTGTGGATAATGTTCAACAAAGTTTACAAAAGTAAGGTTGATTGGGAAAAATGGGGATGCACGTAATTGATGTGTGATAGTTGGACATATGGGAAAGGAAGATCACTCACAAATTTTCTTGTGAATAACCCAAGTGGGACTATTGTTTTGAAGTCTATTGATACTAGTGATGTTATTAAAGATGGAAAAAAGTGTTTGAGTTGTTGGACAACATGGTGGATGAAATTGGAGAGGAGTATGTTGTCCAAGTAGTTACAGATCGAGCTTCTAACCTTGTGGCAGCTGGGAAAATGTTAATGGAAAAGAGAACCAAATTATTTTGGTTCCCATGTGCAACACATTGTCTGATCTAGTGCTTAAGGATATTGGAAAGCTTCCAGTATTTTACAATACCATTTACCAAGCAAAGAAAATGACCACTTACATTTATAGGCATGGGTTCTTAATTTGTTAGAAAGTTCTCTAATGGAAGGGAATTAGCAAGGCCAGTTGTCACTCATTTTTCTACTTCTTATCTTACATTAAATTGTATTATGCAACAAAAGAATGCTCTTAGATCATTGTTTGCTTCAGAGGAATGGGCAACTAGTCCACATGCTACTAAAACTGAGGGTAAGCAAGTGTTGAATCTAGTGTTGAGTGATGATAGATTTTGGAGGTCAATCACCTATTGTTTAAAATGTGTGATTCCACTTGTGAAAGTACTGAGGTTGGTAGATGGTGGTGCAAAACCAATTATCTCTTATATTTATGAAGCAATGAATAGAGTCAAGGAGCAAATTGCTGAAAATTTCCAAGTGATAAAGACAAGGTATAAAAAAGTGTGGAAAATTATTGACACTAGGTGGAATCTTCAACTACATAGGCCTCTCCATGCAACAACCTATTATCTCAATCCTAGGTAAGCTAATCACACCCAAACTTGTCCTATCAAGTAGCATTGTATTCCTTGTTCTCATCAAATTATTTTTTATTGTCTTAGATATCGCTATGACAAAAAATTCAATATGGATAGGGAGGTATTGATTGGTTTATATGAAACATTTGGAAAAATGGTTTTGGATATAGACACAAGAGTTGCAATTGATCAACACCTTGAAAAGTTCAAGGGAGCTAAGAGGCTTTTTGGAATGGACATGGCAATAGCTACTAGAAACAAGAAACAACCCGATAATGAAATTACTTTCATTACCATTTTTATATGATTTATAATTATAATTTTTAATTACATTACATTATGATTCAATACTTCTTTATTTTGACAACTCTTTGGTGGGAGTTATGGTGGAGAAGATAAAGAGTTGCAAAAGATAGCCATGGAAATTTTGAGCCTTAGTGTAATATTCTAACTGGATATTACGGATTTAAATAATAAAATAAAATAAGAAAATAAAAATTCATTAATTATAAATCTATTTCCAAAAAATGCGGGAAATTTCAAACTCTATTCAATCATAATATAACTGAATTCAACTTATAAAACTTAAATATAATATCCAAGTTTAATGATATAAAGTATTACAACTGATTCCAAAACATATTAAATAAAACTTTGTGAAATCTTTATCCCAGATTAGCCCCGCTTCGGCTCTATGTCTCACTAGATCCACCTGCAACATCATCTGCTCCCGTGCACCGGGCACACGATCATTACCAACACAAGCAGATAGGGTGAGCTAATAGGATAAACATATATACAACACACACACACATATATATATATATATATATATATATATATATATATATATATATATATATATAACACACATA
>Ga0099822_1000651_pt1 | contig 34657 bp, 14 predicted proteins | sample CowpeawhiteBW_FD_76839 | JGI IMG/M metagenome (GOLD analysis project Ga0099822, IMG submission 76839) | Root nodule microbial communities of legume samples collected from California USA - Cow pea white BW | ecosystem: Host-associated > Plants > Roots > Nodule | place: USA: California | collected... | reverse complement strand
TAAAATATATATAAATAAAATAAAAAATATATATATATATATATATATATATATATATATATATATATATATATATATATATATATATATATATATATATATATATTCAAAATTTTGAGGAAGAAATTTAACAATTTAAGTAAAAAAATCTAAACGTTTATCTAAAAATAATTTTAAAAATATTTAGCAAAAATATTAATTTTAATAAAATTATCATATAGAAAGGTGAAATTGGTCGAGAGAAACATAATTGAAGGAAGATAAGTTATTCAACTATAAAGAAAAAATTAAGAAACATAAAAGACGGAGTGTTTAATCTTATTGAACCCAGTCTCATATTATTCGACAGAACATGCAAACATAGCTGTGTATTGGATTCTTAAAAAATATATCAAATTCCAATTTAAATTCCAACAATTTGGATTAACATTGAATTTCAATTCATATTTCAAGAAAAACTTACTTGATATGTCATAGATTCAAATTTAAGTAATTGGAATGGATTTTAAATCTAAAATCATATTTTCCAAAGAAAATAGTTAAAATGTTGGTAAATCAATTTGATATCAAGTTTGAAGTTTGTAGTTTTTTAGATAAGTTTTAAATATCAAATAATTCAAAATTGTTAAATATTCTCTGTAAATATCTACTAGAATATTTTATATTTTAAAGGTGAAATTAATCATCAATCCTAAAAACAAATCAATCTTTGTAATAATAGGTGTATAATATATTTTATGCAGTATACGTTTTCTCTGAAACTAGATACAATATTTAATATATGTCTTAAATTTATGGATGCAATATTTTTATTTAGTAAGGAGCAAATGTTGTATGTATCATGAGAAGTAAAAACAACGAATATCAATTATTACATTTTACTAAAAAAAATTATAAATAAATATAAAACTACGAACATTAATATGTTTTTAATTAGATTGATTAACAAATCATCTATACGTTTCTTTGAAAATATATTATACACCTATTATTAATTGGAAAAAGAAATACAACACGTGACCTCGTTTGAATAATACATACATACACACATAATTATTTTTATTCATATTAGTTTTTTTTATCTTCTTAATACTAGTAATTATACAATTAAATTAAATACACATAAAACATATATATTTCAAATCGTATTTTATTAATATTTGTTTAAACAGATTATATTTATTTATTCATATAAAAATGTTCATACTGAGTTTTATTAAAAAAAAATTATGAGTGATTGTGCAAAAGAAAAGTGGTAGTGGCAAGTTGATGAGAGTTTACAAAAATGGAGGTTGATTGCATAAAAGAGAAGAAGATGGAGCCAAAGTTGGATTAGGGTTAGTGGGGGAACCTTTGGACGTTAAGATTTTGGTGTCGGCTTTTGCAGATTCACTTTTCCAACTACAATCAATTTTTTTCCATTATTTCGTTCCTTTTAAACATTTCTTTATTTCTTCATCAATTTCTTAAACCTCATTCTTCCCCCACAAACCCACAAACTAAATGCTAATACTTCATGCTTCAAATGTTATGTCAAAATCTCAATCACATTGCTTGTCCTTTGTATTTCAAATTCTAAAAAAGTTCATGCTCATGACAATGTGTCAAGTTCATGCTCACTTTCATTATAAAACACTTCTAATAAAGCATCCTTAATATTGGGCTTTTCATAAAACATGGTTGTTTTGAATCAAAATTTATAAAATAGGGTAAGTAGATTTTACTTTTTCTTTTTCTTCGTATTTTTCTTTTTCTTCGTATCAAGAAGAATGTTGTCATTAAAATAAACAATATTTAAAGTAAGATTGTCGTAAGCATAACTGAATTTCCTTTTATAGTTAACGTTTGTGATATAAAAGTTAATAAAAAAATATATATAATTAAAATTGTTCATATACATAACTATCTCAGTTTTATGATATTCAAATTTGATTAAAATGATTAAATTCACGTTCAAAATAATCTTATTTTATAAATAAACCGGTATAAAGGACTAAAAGGACTAATTTTAATTTGACTAAAAGAACAGTGTAAAAGGATTAAATTCACGTTCAAAACAGTTCCCAACAATACTCCTAACAACTTCACTTTGAATATCATTATTAGCCTTGATGACTTTGTCCTAATCTGGAAAAAAAATATATTCATCCTATTTTATAAATTCACGTTCAAAACAATCCTCTTTTATAAATAAACTTCGATATCAAAAGCACTGGGTAAGATGATATACCTTTTCATAAATTTTGACTTCGTAAACTTCTATCCAAATTAGAATTTAAAATATAGAAGGAATAAAAGAATCTTAATCTATGCCACCATAGAAAAACAAAATTATTCTATGATACTATCTGGTTATACATTTTCGATAAAGAGACTTTCTTCTTATAATATTTTATTCCTAAAATTAAAAAAATTTACACAAATTTTTCTTACATAGTACAACACCTGTATACTTTGTGAACACCTGTATACTTTAGGAACTGCATGCACAACAACTAATTTACATGTTTTGCAGACAAACGCACACATCATCAACAAACAACATCAGACAATTTTGCCAAACCTCATATGTCGTTAGTATCTTCCTTCAAGTAAAAGAAAATTCACATTTTTCTTCTCAAATACAACTAATTTTATTTCATTGATATGAGAGATTAGTAAGATTTAATACGTTTAATGAAAAAAAATCACTTACTCAACGGAAAAAAGTTGTATTTAAATTAAGAAATCTACTAAGCATGCACTACCATTTATGCTAAGAACAGTACAAAATCTAAGGTCCCCTCCCAAATTTAGAATTCACTCAGCTAATTTGTTTCATCATCTTTTCCAAAGTGGGTTTTGCTTTGACGTCTGTTTGATTCTCTCCCATTAATTTATCAGATTTTCTTTCCTTTTAAATCACTTAGGATAAATTTATATATTTTTTTTCACAATTTTAAATTTCAAAATAACGTGTGATATTGGTTTTCAAAGATTCGCACACCACCAGAAACACTTTTCTAAATGTTACTTCTACTCATTGAGAAGGTACTTCTCAGCATTGTTGAAGTGCTTTTATTCGTATTTTTTACTATATATAATTATTTTTTATCCCTTACTTTTTTCACACATTTTAAAATATATATTATGTGTATATAGGAAGAAAAAAATTATATACTACTTAATCATTTGGCATGCACGTTCAACCAAGTTCTATCATTAAGGTAATAATCATAAACATAATCATACTAATAAGCAAGTTAAGAAACGACAGAGCAACTTATCATCACTTACAATAATGGAGGGAACATTATTCACGTAACTGGTCCAGTATTCAGACCCAAAAAATAACAATAGAATAAAACTAAATTCATTTTATAATTTAAGAGGTGGAACCATACACGTATGCAATTTTATTTTATATGAATACCCTATGACCTAAACAGACAAAAAATGAAATTTAGTTTACCCGGAATGTGTTACCAATATATAACTTTTTCAATTAAATAAAAAAATAATTATATACATCTAATAACTTTATTAATTGTAAATAATTATCTTAAAAATCCTAATATTATACTCTTTTATTTTGACGTATAATGTTTGTACATTGATTATATGATTTGTATTGCGGGTTGCACAATTGTCCCATAGCATAAGCTAGGTAGGCCAAGTTACAAGTCAAGTGATATTTCTAGTAGGACAACTCTTTAAGGGGAGATGGTTGAATGTGACATCAATTATCCCGGAGGCCAAGTGGACCGAATCACAATCAAATCGTGACGTTTGGATTGTTACACTCTTAAGTGAAAAAAGTTACATCCTAATTGAAGGATATATAGCTTCTGACCTAGTGATAATGGTCAATCCTAACAATTGGGTATTAGAGTTAAGGTCGTGAGTTTGATTCTTAATGAACAATTATTAAAGAAAATATTGTTGTATGTGGTATCAATTGTCCATGATTTCGACTAAGTGACACTTATTTTTTATGTCTATTTTACTCATAATCAAAACAAAAAAAATTGTTCAATAGAATGATCCCATAAATGGGTATGTTTGATTATTCCAGTGGGAGAAAAATAGTCAAAGTGAACAATATTTACCTAATCATTTTAGTTTCTTTCACAAGTAAAGTGTACCTTGTAATAATAAATATCTATCAACTTGTTTTACAAATAATTTATTATATAATTATTCAACGAGAGAATCTAATTCACTTGAGTTTATTAAATACAATATGTAGAGCTGTGTGTTTAAATAAACAACTATAAAATCTGTTTCTTTTTGTTTTTTTTTATTGTGTTGAAGACAAAATGACCCTTATAAACAAATATCTGTCAACTTAATTTTACAATCTATGATTTAGTTAACAGATTACAAAACTATCCATTAACGTAATTTTTTATGAATTTAGTAAGAAAAATGTTAACAATATTTAACTTATGATCAGTTGAAATTTATTGAAAACTTTATAATAATAAAAAATGAATAAAGTAAACTTACGTAAGTGTAAAAATCACTGTAAATTTATTATTTCTAGTGCATTTAGTTTAACACGTATGCTTACTATTCTCATTTAAACATTTTTGTGCTGAAATATATTAAAAATTTCAGAATGATGATTTCAATCCTTATTTAACCTGTGTTTCACTTGTAATTTTGGGTAAATTATAACGATAACGTGATAAAAAAATGACTTTCTAGCTCCCTGAATATATGAAGCATTCCCAATTTAGTCTTTAAGGAAAAAAAATATAATTCAGTCTTGAATATGTAAATAATATCACAATCACATCATGGAAAATAATTTTGTGAGCTAAATTTTATCTAAAGCTTTAATTTAGAGATCAATTTGATACTAAATCAGTGAATATTTTATCATTTACTTATAATATTTAATGGCTAAATAATCTTATTTCGTTATATATTTAGAGACTAAATCAAATGTGTTGTTTCTAGTTTCTTAATAATTCAATTAACAAAATCTCGTATCGAAGAACCGCGATTATATATATATATATATATATATATATATATATATATATATATATATATATTATAGAGTATGCTACTCACATTTTTTAATATACAAATCATTTACAATATATTTTCTATGTATAAGTTTTGATATTACATATAAATTCATATATTATGAAATATACGATGTACTTAAAATAACACCCCAAAAAATATTATCTATACAATAATAATCTTTTTCATTTGAAATTTAGTAGAAATTAATTCCAAACATCCTAAAATTCATCGAAAGGATTTTGATAAAAATGCTCTTTCGTATACTCAAACCTTTAAAGAATAAACCGTCTATCATACACTTACTCAAGAGGCATTATTATGGATCAAATATACCTTAAAATTTTATAATTATATATAATATTTAATTGATGATTTATTTTTTATATTTAGTTTTATAATTTATTTTTGTTTTTTATATATTTTTTATTCAATTGAGTTTTAATATTTTTTAATAGAGATATTTGGTTGTTTCATTAAATAATAAGTGTAACATATTAAAAGTAAAAAAATATTATGTGTTCAATCGTTTGAATGGTATTACATGTGGAAATCTAAAATTATGATTTATGAAATAAAAAGATCACAAAATTAAATTTGAACTCACGAAACTTTTCAAATACAATAATATCACTCTAAATTAAAAATGAAATTGAGTCTTTTTAGAAAAAAATAATAAGGATCATATTTGATAAACAAAATTTATTGAACTAGCCTTTAAACTATTTTTCTTTTAAGAAATTCTAACAAAAAATAATATGCTTTAAATAAATTGTTTTAATGTAAAAAAAAGAGAGAGATTTTATGGGATAAAAGAACGGAAGAAAAAAATTATAATTTTAGGAAAAATAAGAAGAGTTTTGATTAATGATAGAACCTTTTTAAACGTGTGGGGAGATTCATAAGGAAGGTTACTTCATTGTTTGGAAGGTAAGAGGATAAATGGGTCCCTTGTCTCCATAAAACCTCCCAACTTCTATCACTATTGTCTTCATATCGATTTTAGATCTTCTTGGACCCCCCCCCTTTTTTTTTTACACTTTTTATATAAATTTATTTTATTATATTGTTTATAGTTTTTTTTCTCTCTTACTAATTCAGATTGATTTATATTTGTTAATGTCTTGATTAGTACAATAAATAAATGTACTAGAGGACAATATATGGTTATAAGAGTGTGGTTAGTTAATCATCTACGAAATAAAGATATTTTAGTGAAAGTATATTGATTTGTGATGGAAATTTAAGATAGAGATAATAATTGTGATGGTAGTTTATAAATGCTGAAAAAGTTGTTTGTTCTCACACTTTAACCTTTATTATGCTGAAGGCCTCATTCAATTCAACCTTATATTACACGCCTCATAGCCTAAACACACAATAATTAATCATTAAGTTAATTCATCCACTCTTACTATTGTCTATAGTGAATGTTGTATTACTAATAATGAAGTATCTATAGAGAGATTTAGATAAATGAAACAAATGTTAAATTTTCATAAAATATATCTTCAAAATTTGGGTAGGTAAAAGTAGTTTTCTACACATGGTACTTCCACTTTTCACCTATATATGTAGATGCACCTACTCTTCCATGAACTCATGAGCTTTATATGCTCTGTTATGATCTGAAACTTTGAAGAAAACCAGAACAAGCCAAATACTCTGTTTTGCACCACATTTTCCCCTGCACTTGCCAACTAATCCCTCGCTAATATTGTCTTCAACTTAAAAACTACAACTACAACAAGGACATGATTCCGTGCACGTTGATTCAAAAGTTTTAGTTATGGTGCATAAAATTGTTGTTCATGTTATCAATCGGTCAACAACATAGAAAATTCTGGCTAGCCTCCATTATTATAAGTTCATAGACAGCACAGAAATAATACTAATACGCGACATCGAATCGTAAAATTTGTTAATTTGCCACTCTTGTTTAGACATTGTAGTGCATGTGTCACATATTAAGAATACAAGTGTGAGTTTAAGTATCACATTGGTTAAAAATAAGAGTGAAAAAATAGAGCATTATATAAGGATAAAGACCCATAAATCTATTGTTTTAAGATGTTGGATTGAGAGTTGTGTCAATGTCTTATGTAGTTGGACTCAAGTTTCATTAGTGTTGTATCTTCCTAGTGAAACCTCTCCATGTATAAACCTAACATCACACTATTACGATGTAATGTAAGTCTGTTCGAAAACATGTTATGATAACTAAATGTAAATCTCTCATGACATTAATAGTTCGTTTTGCATTGAGTTGGAGAAGCTCTTATCTAAATACCAAACATGTCTGAGAATTATAGACATCGATTCAAAACTCCATCGAGTACATTTTTGGGTGTTTGACCTAAACCTAAAGGTATATATATATCAAAGTATTCGCAATAAACTATGAATCTAGTTAGCAAAATTAAAATTTACTTTGAAAGGAATTTCAACAAAGAAAATGTATAAGAAGTGCAATGTTAACGCATTTGATTGTCCAAGTAGCTAACCTAGGCTTTTTCACCTATATATTTTGACTTTTGATGATATATAATTTCTGTAAGATCCAATACAGAAGAAGTCAGTGTAAAACAGCATGGGTACGTGAAAGACAGCAATATTTAAAAAATAAAAAAGAAAAAATATTTGGCGTGGTATTGTGCAAAGGCAAGTGCCAAAATTTTCAAAAGGTGACCTAACACACTAAACAAAAGGTAAAGAATGAAATACTCTAAGCCATAATTTGGGGACACAATGTTAGGGTATGAACCAGCAGAGAATTTTCAACCATCAAAAGAAGGAAGAATCTCTTCCTCCGGTTCACGAACTCAACTGAGTACTATGTATGAACACTTCAACGTGCAGCCACATAAAATTCAAACGTAAATCCTTGTTTGGTAAGGTTACTTTAGATGGAGAACCAGGTAACTAAAGTAACTGATTATGTTATGATTCTCAAACCCAGTTTAATGATAACTTGATTGGAAAAAGGTAGTTGTACGGAATAAACAGTAACTGCACTATCTTTCACACTCAACTAACAAAACTAATACAATGCATGAAATTATGCATTTCTCTTGGTCACATTATTAGTTTTTTTCAAGGATTTTAAAAATTAATTTTGGAAAGAGTAATAATAAAAAATTTTAAAAAAATGAAATCCCGATGAAACAGCATGGTCTTACTTGTTGCCTTGGACAACGGGCACTCAGCGGTGGGAAGTGTCTCGGCTCAGTCATTCCGGAAACTTGCCTCTTTGACTTACCTGTGACGTGTCCAATTTCTTTTTTTCTTATGTTAATTCAAACTTTTTAAAAAGTAGTAATAAATAAAAAATAAAGAGTGAGAAAAAAAAAAAAAAGGTTAGAGAGTGAATGAGTGTGTGAAAGAGAGATTTTATATCATTTTCGGCGGAAGCCGTTGATTGCGGTTGGGAATAAAGCGCTCTGACATTGGGACAACACTTTTTTTTTTTGTGTGTGTTCTGTTTTGACTACAAAACTTTCCTTCTCCATTTCTTTTATGAATCAAATTACTACTAACAACTTTGGTTAACTTCTTCTTCTGATATTAAAAGAATATCAAATTTCAAAGTATGCATTTATCAAGAAAAGCAATCTCAGTGCCCACTGATTCAGCTCATCTCTTACGACGATAAAGTAAGTTTAAAGTAAAAAATTATTCTTTTAAACTCAAGTTGATTTGACAGAAAATCCATTTTGTTTATATGTAACTCGTAAATTCTCAAAACAAACCCAGTGATTACAATAACATCTGACACAGCTGCATTAAATCTGTTTACATCCCAGTTCTCTGTTCTTCACAATATTGGATGAGGGTTTTATAAAATATAAAATATACATTTTACCGAATATAGTAACAGAAAAAAAGGAGATGATGTTACTCGTGTGGAACATAATTATTGTTGTTTCTTTAGGCTGTGTTAACTTGGGATACTGTCGGTGGGAAGTTCAGATACGAAAAATAAATGACCATAAGTGTGGGTTGTCGGGTTGTCGGGCATCCGAATCCGGGGTACAGGGCTCCTCTGCCATGAGAAACCATATGAACAACTGATGAAGCTTCTTCATCGTTGCGTTGTGTGTCAATAATTTCTTTCACACAGTTGGTTTCGGTTGTACTGCAACTCAACAACTGCTTCAATTTTTGTTGTTAGTTGCTATGCAAGTACCTATTCCATGTGATTCAACTCTACCATTAATTCTCCACACACACCGTCATATTTCGACTCTCAATGCAACCACGTTTTTCTCAAGCACTGTACTAAAATGTAATATCAGATTATGGAAATTAATTATCATATGCATGTGTCAGGAACTTGATTTATGTGTTTTTTTTTTTTTCTCTTGTGAGTTTAGTAATGTATTAGTGAGGGAAGAAACAATTAAGAAAGGAGTAATAATGAATAAGACACGTAAATTACGGAAGTGTTGTTTTTCCACGCATGGAAGAAGGAACAATCAAATGGAAAGAACATGGGGTTTTTCCATTGAAACCGAACTTGATAACGCTGGGAAATGGAAATCATTACCAGTCAAACGTTGTTGAAACTTTTGCAGTAACTAAACCAATGCGCACCCACCACGTAAATCCTAGCTCATGTGCTCTTTCTGAGGACCATGTCAAACAAAGTTTTGTGTTATTCACCATCACCACAAATGTTACCATTAAAGTATTTGAGAAGGATTTGGAAATTGAAATATTGTAATCATCAATAGATTTGGAAATTTTGACTCTTAAATTGTATGCAAAATCTTATGTACAAAACAAATCTTCACGAGAACAAGTGTACTCTAAAACTTTATTATTTCTAGTTGAACTTACTATACAGTTTATAAAAGAATGTGCCTATGGAAGATTTTATTTACGACATGGTTTATAAAATAAGTAGTTGTATTTTCTACCAACACATATTTGGTTGGTCGGATTCAAAAATGTCTCAATTGCTAGGTTATTAGCAAGTATTATTATTATTGTGTACTATGAGGCATGTGGTGTGTGAACCTGTGATATGACTTTGAAATAAGCTTCCTCTAATCACTCTAATTTGTTCGCCATAAAACATTTCTTTTGACTGTTTCATTGTTGCTTGCCAGCATTTTAATCGCACAACATTTTCTATAAATGTTTTAAATAATTTGACTAGAAAATTGTCTTAAATTAGAAAAAAAAAATGATGCCAGAGTCACAATTTATCACACACCATTATAGCCCAATCTAACAATCTCCCCTCAGTAAGTCAAACTATGATGTCTTTTGTGAAGTTACATGGGTTAACATGTTTTGTTATATTATACAGAGGTTGTGTTTTATTTTCTACCCAAATAAAGAACTATTGCTAATTTTTTTTTTTAGGTTGAGAATGCGGTGTCAACTGCTTCGTTAAAAGCAAGTATTATTATTGGGTGTACTTTGAGACCTGTGTGGTGTGAATATCTGATGTGACTTTGAAAATGGGCACCTTCCTTCAATCACTCTAATATTTTCTCATAAAACAAACACTTTCTTTTAATTAAAATGTTTAATTGTAATCAATACTTCAATAACTCAACATTGTTACAGTAAGATGTTTTATTGAATTAAACTTACCCAAATGTTTACTTTTAAAACATTGTTATATTATATTATATTATATTTTCTCGTATGTATAATTTAAGTAGAAATGTTCTTAAAATTTGAAAAACATATAACATATTCTTTTTGGGTATAAAAGGACATGACAACTTTTATCTTTCACACAAACAGAGTCACTGATAACGAGGAATAACTGATATCAGGTCACAATTAACACATACCCATATTCTCACTGAATAAAACTGAGTAAATGAAAGGGTTTTCTATTTTTTTGTCCATATTTTATGACAGTAATTTCATTTGAAGCAGATACTTTTAAACCTCACCGACCTCCATCCTGTAAGGCCACATGCCATTGTCCCATTCTCATTTCTCATCACATCAAGGAACGTCTGCATTGCAATTTGCAGCCACTTCAAAATCCAAAAAACAGAATAAAAATAATACCTTTATACCAAATAGTAACTAAATTACACTTTTTATTTTTATTTTTATTGAATCACTGTCAATTTCTGGGTTCTTGATACCTTCCTTTTTCCCTCTCCTCCATAATATATAGCCCCTTCACCTCTCCACTTTCCAATCCCCGTACTCCCTCTCCCTCTCTCTTCTTCAAACTCTTTTCTTTTCCCAAGGATTCCCTCCTAACTTGGTGGGATTATCCGAAGCTTCAGTTGCTTCCACTCACCCACATTGCCATTTTCTCTTTCACTCCCACATGGAGAACCTTATTTGCATGTTCTCTCTCCTTCTTCTTCTTCTGGCTCCTCCTTTTGCCTCTGCTGGCCATGACTATGCTCAAGCTCTCAGCAAGAGCCTTCTCTTCTTTGAAGCTCAGAGATCTGGCTACCTTCCCCACAACCAGAGAGTCACATGGAGAGCACATTCTGGTCTGCAAGATGGCAAAGCCAGCGGGGTAACTTCAAAACATAAAAAAAGCTTAATCCTTTTTATCTTGGTTTTCGGTTTTTCTTGGAAAGTTCTGGTTTTTATTGTTTCTGCAACAAAATTGCAGGTGGATCTAGTTGGAGGGTACTATGATGCAGGGGACAATGTGAAGTTCGGATTACCCATGGCGTTCACCGTTACGATGATGTCGTGGAGCATAATTGAATACGGCAAACAGATGGCTGCGAGCGGTGAGCTTGGCCACGCCATGGAAGCAGTTAAGTGGGGTACAGACTACTTCATCAAAGCACACCCTCAGGCCAATGTTCTCTATGGAGAGGTATTGTTTTTAATTATTTTAATTGTTAAGGTTATTTTTCTCTTTTTATTAGGAGTTGAATTTTAATGTTACATCAAGGAATAATTGATTTACCACGACATCTTTTTCACGGTATTATAATTAAAAAATATTGGTGATGTTATGGCTTTTTGACTATTAGGTGGGAGACGGAAACACTGACCATTACTGCTGGCAAAGGCCAGAGGATATGACAACGGACCGTCACGCTTACAAGATCGATCCGAGCAATCCCGGGTCGGATCTTGCCGGAGAAACTGCCGCAGCTATGGCCGCTGCATCCATTGTTTTCCGCCGCTCTAACCCTGCTTATTCCCATGAACTTCTCACTCACGCCTACCAGGTTCACACTCTACCAACTAAATTTTATTTAATGTTATTTAGTTATTGTTGTGTGATGATGTAATGAGTGCATTGTAATGTAGAGGTAGAGAAACGGTGAAACGTGGTGCGCATGAGTTGTTGTTGAGAGCAGCGCTAGTTAGTGTGTAGTGAAGTGAAGCGGTTGGAGTTAATAGGCAGTTACACTTTTATGACTCTTTTGTCAGAGTCGTTATTGCGACCAAGTTGGGCCGCGTAGGTTAGGGCGGCTTTTGCACCAAAAAGTTACTAAAATTAAATCACAACATTGTTCCTTTATTTTCCTAATAACTCTACCTATTAATTAAATCTATCACACTTGGTATATGAAAAATATTTTTATTTCACGACTTCTTTTCTAAACCGACACTAGTTTTTTCTTTTTTTTGGAAAAAATATAAATATTATTTTAATGTTAGAAGGCATCTCCTAATTCTTTTGTTTTAAAAAAGCAATGGAATGAATATAGTATCTAGAATTTGTGTGTCCCACGAAAATGCTTTTTGTACACTTGTTAATTTTTTTTTCCACAGCTTTTTCTTCAGTCGTCCTTAATTTTCCTTTGTTGAGCTATTATTTTTTTTCTTATAATAACTAAAGAAGTGTGAACGGATTATTTTTTATGACAAAAGTAAAATTTGTTCATAGATGTTCACCTAAGTGATCCTTTCGATGCATTCCCATTTTATAGATAATATTTTTATTTTATTTTTTTTGGTTACCATATTGAGAATTAATAGTCAAGACTGTGGTCCAAAAATAAATTTGGTTGTTATGTCTAAATGGGAAGATGGAGAAGAAAGAAGAGTGGGGAGGTATCTAATGGGTTGGCCAAGGGACAGTCTTACCCATGTGTAGAATTGATCTTTGTGGAGGATCCTAACCTTCCCTTCAAAATGCTTTCACATCACACAAAAATCAAACTTTGTTATTGCTATTATACCCTCTCACGTGGTCACACTGTCGGTGCTATTTTTGGCTCAAATAACACTTTGGTACTTGTTTGGTGTGTATTTACTTTACCACCCAGGGGTCGTTCAGCAACCATCACTCTTATCGGGTCTTAAAATAAAAATAAACAAATCCGTATGTGTACCGGTTTTCTATACTGGTACTAGTTCTATTGGACCTCTATTTTCTGCTGCCTTTTACTTTACTCTTTCACCAACTTCTCGATTCCGTTTCTGTTTGCTGTCACTGTTCCTGATAGGTGAAAAATATGTTACATTTAATTATTCATTTATTAGAGTTAGAGTGATGAAGAGAGAAAGATGCTTCTGGTATTATGATCTTAAGTAAAAATAAAAAATATGCCATTTGGGTCACAGATCTGAATCTTATGACCCTCTGGTATCTGCTATTTTAGTTGTCTCTAATAAATGAGGATAAGCAATAGGTTGATTTAATAAATGTTTCACCAACTTAGGGTAAGGTCAATTAATTAATTCATTGAATGAGAATAGTGGAAGTTGATCCACTTTACTCCATTTCCACCAGGATCTGCTAAACTCACTCTCCTTGGATTTTGTTTTGTTCATTTTCAGTTGTTCGATTTTGCTGACAAATACAGAGGCAAATATGACAGCAGCATTACCGTTGCCCAGAAGTATTACAGATCAATCAGTGGCTACAATGTATGTTTATCAGTTTTAACTGTGTTCTCTCATCTGTATTAAATAACATGAAAGTGTAATTATTGGCTTGAATTAAAATTGAAACAAACAAGTAATTGGAAATAGGAGCAAACAAAGGTATTGGTTGATTGAGTGTTGGTCATTGTGGTTGCAGGATGAATTGCTTTGGGCTGCTGCTTGGTTGTATCAAGCATCTAACAATGAGTATTACTTGGATTACCTTGGAAGAAACGGTGATTCCATGGGTGGAACTGGTTGGACCATGACTGAATTTGGTTGGGATGTTAAGTATGCTGGGGTTCAGACATTGGTTGCCAAGGTAATAATAATACCATTAATTTTATTCTTAGACTTATCGTACAAAAACATCATTGGCAGCTAGCTAAGGAGCTTTGGTTGTTTTTTTCTTGCAGTTCTTGATGCAGTGCAAAGCTGGCCATCATGCACCAGTTTTCGAGAGATATCAGCAGAAGGCTGAATCTTTCATGTGTTCGTGCCTTGGAAAGGGTTCTCGCAATGTTCAGAAGACTCCTGGTGGCCTCATTTTCCGCCAGAGATGGAACAACATGCAGTTTGTCACAAGTGCCTCATTTTTAGCCACTGTCTATTCTGACTACCTTACTTCATCTGCTAGGAACTTGAGATGCAATTCAGGCAATGTTGCCCCTGCTGAACTTCTCTCCCTTGCAAAGTCTCAGGTAATTCCACCTCCTGCATTCCATTTCGTAGCTATATAAGAACTGGATGGATTTCTTAACCTACTTTCAATTCAACTTTGATGTTTCATGAATGAGTGTGATCTCAATGCTTGACATGTTTAATCTTCAGGTGGACTACCTTCTTGGAAACAACCCAAGAGCAACTAGTTACATGGTGGGCTATGGAAACAACTTCCCACAAAGGGTTCATCACCGAGGTTCATCCATTGTTTCAATCAAGGTTAACCCTTCATTTGTCAGCTGCCGTGGAGGTTATAATACTTGGTTTAGCAGCAAAAGGAGTGACCCCAACCTACTCACCGGTGCTCTTGTTGGTGGACCTGATGCGTATGATGACTTTGCTGATGAAAGAGATAACTATGAGCAGACAGAGCCAGCAACCTATAACAATGCTCCTCTCATTGGTATTCTAGCACGTCTGAATGGAGGTCATGGTGTCTATAACCAGCTTCTTCCAGGTATTGCCATCAATAATCTTGCTTTATATTATACCCTTTTCTGTTAACACTCTCGGTGATAGTGTAGTAATCGGCTTTGGATTCTTCCTTGCAGTTGTTCCTGCTCCTAACCCTGTTGTTATCAAGCCTCGACCATCCCCAAATACCAAGACAACTCCATCTCCAGGTACTGTTTGGCTAGTCACTTCACCAATTCACTTGCACACTGTATGTTGGGATCAACATCTAACGGGAATTTCTTTTTCAGCTTCATGGTCAGGCCCAATTTCTATTGAACAGAAAATGACCACCTCATGGGTTGCCAATGGAAAAACTTACTACAGATACTCAACAGTGGTGACAAACAAATCTAACAAGAGTCTCAATTCTCTCAATCTTTCAATCTCCAAGCTTTATGGTCCAATCTGGGGTCTCACAAAGTCTGGTGATTCCTACACATTCCCATCATGGCTCAGCTCACTAGCAGCAGGCAAAAGCCTTGAATTTGTCTACATCCATTCTACTTCACCAGCTGATGTCTCTGTGGCTAACTACGTGTTGGCCTGAGAGGATTGACCTTGGTTTGAAGTGAAATGGGAATGCTTTACTGCTTTGTTGTGTAAGACTGTGTAGCCATACAAATGTGCAGTGAGGAGAGGGTCTCTACGTTTTTACTTTTCTATTTTGGTGTCAAATCTTCTTCTTCTTCTTCTTCTCTTGTGTATTTTGCATTTCAGTAGGTTAGATCAAAGTAGGTAGATTATATAAGATGGAAGGACCGGAGCAGAAAGGAGTGAAGAGACAAAAATGGCAGAGCTCATCCTCTTTCTCTCCGCTTTACAACTTATATACAGTGAGTGATACAAGACAGACAACGAAACAGGCTTGTTGAGAAGTTTAAAAATAAAAATGAACTTCTCAATATTTGAGAGAAGAGTCATCACTTGTATTTTTCAACAGCTTTGGATGTCTTTTCTGTGTTTGATGTTGTAAGCTTTGCAGCATTTTGTACTCTCTACAAAGAAACAGTTTGTGCTATATATATTATTATGTCCTTGTGCTATCAAATTATAACTAGCATATTTGGCTATTTCAAAGCTTGTGATTTTTAATTCAATGGTCGAAAACTAACAAATACTGTTGTGTGATTCTAAATTTTAACTGTATATTATACTCAGCTATGTTAAATGTCAGTGTCACATTCAAAGCCCTCAAAATGAGAGGCCAATAAGAATTCTTGTGAGTGAACAATAATCACGCACATCTTATCTAATATCACACTCACAGTAAGGTTCTTCATTCCTTATGCAATCCAGGGATAGATTTAATTAGTGATCAATTATGAGGAAAAAAGGCACTTTTAAATAAAGATTGGTCTTTCAAAACCTTAGTGCTTGTTCGGTGAATTATGGATACAAGTTGACTAGATCTGATGCAGGATTAAATATACAGTTAAAAGGAGAGAAATCGAAACTTGAAAATTACAAGAACAGTTGAAAACCGATTTGTAACATATAATGACTAGAACATAACAACTTGAGGATTTAATAGAAAACCTGGCCGAAGTTTCATTAACTAGGAAACTTCTTTCTGTTCTCCGGAAGATGCTCTGATCTGAAGAAAATGTGAGGGACCATCTTTTATTGTAAGCCCATGTGAGCTTCAGAGACAGACACAAGAGACAACAGCTAAGCTTTTGTGTAATACGTAAAATAAAACAATCATAAAATTAGTAATGAAACGATTGAAATCTGAAAAATGTTTATGTAGTTCGTTAACGACATGAAGAGGGAAGACACATATGAAGATTTTTACGAATAACGTGTGCTTGCCAGTGAATTTAAAGGGAATAGTTAATTTCTTTTCTTGAATTATTAAGAACTTCGTCTATATTTAATATTAAAATTTTGAAAAAAGTGATTTCTATACTTTATTTCTAAATTATGATGGTCGTCTGACTTCACAAGAAATTAGTTTTTATTAAGAAAAATGAGTTCAGAAAATTGTCAAATCAATTAAGCTTGGCAATTTCAATTAATGTTGAACGCAATAGTTAATTTTTTTTTCCTAATAATTTTATTTGGTTCTGCTGTCAGCAGGCTGCAGATGAAAAGAAAACATGGGCTTTATAAACCGACACTGGTTCGGCCCGAAAGGCACGATGAGGCCCAACAGAGTGTTTTTTTTTTTCCTTCTTCTGGGAACTGGGAAAAGAAGAGAAGAAGAACGAAGCTTCGTCTTCAACATCCTGATCTCGTTCTGGTCAAATCGAAATCAAAGTGAAACTGGCGTAGTTTCAGTTCATTTCATTTCTATAATTTTGTATCTGCCTCCAACTTCAGAAGACAGAGAAGAGAGAGCGAACGGAGGATGAAGAGGGAAAGCGAGTTGGTTGGACTCTGCATAGAGGCAGCATGTGAGAGTAGAGAAAGCGTCGAAAAATGGCGGATGCAGAGGCGCAGTCTCGATCGCTTACCTTCTCCTGTCGCCGACGCTCTCCTCCGCCGCCTCATCGCCCGTCGTCTCCTCTACCCTTCCCTCCTCGAGTACCCTTACTCTCTCTATCCCTCATTTTCAACACAATCATGTTCCATTCACGTTTCTAATTTTTTTTCCTTTCTCGTTAGGGTTTTCAAACACAGCGCCGAAGAGGTTGACGTGAGGGACAACGGCTCCGTGGACGCGGAGTGGATGGCGTATTTGGGAGCTTTTCGTCACTTGCGCTACTTGAATCTCGCGGACTGTCATCGAATTACCACTTCAGCTCTTTGGCCAATTACAGGTGTCGTATCTATCTTCATTCTTCACACTTATTCTTACTGTCACTTTTTACGAGATGGCTCAGTGCGTCGTGCTTAATTGGTTTTAGGAATGACTACACTTCAGGAGTTGGATCTTTCTAGATGCTTCAAGGTCAATGATTCCGGGATCAGCCATCTTCTCTCCGTTCCTAATCTGGAGAAGCTGCGTATTTCAGAAACTGGCGTCACTGCCAAAGGAGTCAAGCTTCTTGCCTCTCTTCAAAACTTGTCTCTTCTTGACTTAGGTGGCTTGCCCGTAGATGACGTGTCGTTAACTTCGTTACAGGTATTTATTTTGCCCTTTGATGCTAGTGTATTCGATAATCAGCGCTATACCAGTCAGTGATTTTTACTCCATCAATTTATGTGGAAATTGTTGTTTTTTTCTTTGTAATTGTATAATTTTTATGGAATTTGTTATGCTGCTAGATGAACATGATAATTAGGCACACTTCAAGAGTTGGATTTTGTTAGATGGTGTAACTGTGACAATTCTGACGCTACTGTTAAAATCTTAAGAGTTTGCGTTCAGTTTAGCACTATTTTTCCATGATCTGGATTTTGGTTGTAGCTGTATGCAACATTTTGTTGGATGTCAGATGCTTGGAACACGCTTTTTTTCCGAATGACTTGCTTGAATTCGCTATTAGACATGTTTGTTTGTTTCAGTCGGGGGCCCACTGTATTGGCTTTCTGGAGTGTGCATGTGTTGACGTGTGTACACACTTTTGTGTGTTTGTTTGAGTTTGTGTTCTGTTCTCAAGTTGTAAAAACGTTCTTATAAATGTGTGTATATATTTGTTATGACCTTTACTGTTTCACTTCACCCTCCTCCTAGGTACTGAAAAGGCTACAATATATTGATCTTTGGGGTAGTAAAATATCAAATAAAGGTGCAGCTGTTCTCAATATGTTCCCAAAGTTGACCCATCTAAATCTTGCTTGGACTAGTGTCACAAAGTTGCCTACACTATCATCTCTTGAATTCCTGGACATGAGCAACTGTACTATTGATTCTATACTTGAAGACGATAAATCTCCTTTGGTAAAGCTTATTTTCTCTGGGGCTACATTCCTGAATGAAGCTGGAGCCTTCTCGTATGCAAATACAAATCTGGTATCCTTTTTGGATGTAGCCCATACCAGCCTGCATAAATTCTTCTTCTTAAGTAAAATGAAAGTAATAGAACACCTCAATCTCAGCTCATGCATGATGGGGGACGATTCAGTTGAGATGGTTGCATGTATTGGTGGTAATTTGAAAAGTCTGAATCTAAGTGGTACCAGGGTTAGTTCTGCTGGATTAGGAATTTTAGCTGGACATGTTCCCAATCTTGAAATTCTATCATTATCTAAGACACCAGTGGATGACACTGGCATCTCATTTATCAGTATGATGCCTTCATTAAAGGATGTTGACCTGAGCAATACAAACATTAAAGGTATTTGTTCAGTTGACATAGTTCTTACTAATATGATTTATAAATTTGTGTGCATCAACTGTGGTGGCAGATATAGGTTCTACACTGGTTAAATCCTACCATTTTTGCAGCCTGTTGATTGATCCCTTTTACTTTACCATTTGGCTGCTCCTTACCAGGAAACTTCTTTGCAAGTCTAACCTGTCTTTTTTAATTTATCATTCGTTTCCTTTACTGTATTTTTGGGAAGAACAAAGGGATTCGTGCTTGCAGTATGTAACCATCGCATAAGGCTGAAGATTCTTTCTTCTGCTTTAGTATGTTTTGGATGAACATTTATTTATTTTCTGATCTTGAAGTTGATTTGAAACCCTACTAAAAGTAAATCATATATTATGCCAGATATTCAACAAATCCTGTTTGGCTTCATCAATGTGTGTGGGACAACTGCTCAGTTTCCAATATTTTGTTCTTTAATCAAGTTACCTTCTAGAATAATGTGTCTTTTGTTGGTGCACTGCACACTAGATTTAAATAGCTATTTTATGTCCTAGAAATCAAGGGTTGATATTATTAAGGAGCCATTTGTTTGAGAAAATGTCCTAGAAATCGTATCTTTAATTACTTTGTTTTCATTTTACTTTCTATTTTTGGAAGTTTGTGTAAAGGAAGCAGTGTAAACAAAAAACCAATAAAAGGTTTTTCACAAATTTCTATAGAAACCTTTGAAAACAGGTTACAAGTTGAAAATACGGTTCCATTTTCATAATTAAACGTGAAAACAGAAAAACATTTTTTAAACCAAATGCTCCCTAAGAAGGTACGACTCTAGCAACAAGATGCATTTCGTATTAAGAAAATTAAGTGCTTGACTTATGCGGAATGATTTTACTCTATATTCTAATTCCAATGTCATACTGAGTCTGGAATATTTATTGGACTGTAAATGTGGGGTTTGGTAGTAGTAAAGCTTTGGCCAAAAGTGGCTATTCGGATAAGACCTCCCTTGTAATGGTGCAATTGGAATAGCTTCCCATTATTTGCTAGGTCTTAAGTTGTGGAGGGAAAATGTTGGGAGATGTATGGTTATTTGATACATAGAGAATATGTGACTTTGTTTTCACTATATTTCTGGTTTTTAGAGATTTTTAAAATAAACAGTGAAAATAAACAATATCGTTTTCATAATTTCCTAAACAAATATTTTAAAACGGGAAATAGAATGAAACTGATTTGACATTTTTGTAATTATTTGTGGAATCACAGAACTCAAAGCAAAAGTATTTCTTAAACTGAAATTGCCCTTAATTTCTCAAATAGAAAATGTCCTCAATTTGCTATATTTGGTAATGGCTTAAATAATTGTTCACTTTGTTTCCAAGACTTCATTTTTACTGATTAAGCATTTTTAGTTAATGCTATAGTGGATCATTTCGATATAGCAAATTGTGATTTTCTTGTTTATTTGTCCATTTTACTGTATGAAATGTCTACATTTTGATTGTATTATTGCGCCTCTCTCATTTCGTTTATATCTTCATTTTGTGCTTCTAGTTTTAAAGTTTTTGTCTTTCAGCTTACTAACTGTATTTACAACTTAGGTTTTCTACACCAAGGAAAGGTTGATGTGGACTCCTCACTATCCCTGATGGCTTTGCAAAATCTTAAATTAGAAAGGTTGAATTTGGAGCATACGCAAGTTAGGGATGAAGCTTTATACCCCTTGTCAAGCTTACTAGAGCTGAGATATCTATCACTTAAAAGTGCTTCACTTGCAGACGTCTCACTTTACTATTTATCGTCAATTCCAAAATTGACAAATCTTAGTGTTTGTGATGCGGTATTGACAAATTATGGGATTGATATATTTAAGGCTCCTGAAACCCTGAAACTGTTGGACCTCAGAGGTTGTTGGCTCTTAACTGAAGACAGTATCTTGTCATTCTGTAGACATCATCCACAAGTTGAAGTCCTACATGAACTTGGTACTGTATATCCTTTTAATCAAAATGGTCCTAATCATTCCTCTCCATCACGATCAACTTCTAGGACTGTGCAAATGGCTAAGAAGAAAGATCCAGTTCCGGTATTACCATATCTTGCAGGTAATTGCTATTTACCTTCTAATCTTTAAGTTTGTAGCTTTATATGACTATCTAATTTGATTTGTTTTCATTTATTTTTACATAGATCAAAGATTAAAGTATAGCAGGGATGAGTTACTTGCATTGCAGTTTGCATCCTTCCCTCTTGCATCTAGTAGTGAGAGTGGGAATTCAATATTTGAGAAACAATTGGACTGAATGGTGAAATCTCCTTTTATATAATTGTTTGCACTAATGCCATTTGGTAATTTTTGTTCATTTTTCTTAGTCGTTGCCAATTTTATATTATTACATGCTTTGATTTTATTTTATATTATGATATCCTACTATTTATGCTGGGTATGCGCATCTTTGTTGCTTTTCAGGCAAGGGTATGTGATATGATTAGAGAGAATTAATAGCCCAAGTCCGATGTAGTTCAATTGTTCATACTTCGAATGCACATGGTCAAAGAAGAATCATGTTTCTGTTAGACAAATCGAGTGTGATGGTGAGCCTTGGTTCCAACTTACCGTGGCTTACATGTAGATATGCAGCGTGGATTAAGAAAGGTTTAGTGATATTATTGTGTGTTTTGGCTGACACGTACCTTTTTTATTGAGGTGCAGCTGTGGACACGTGGGATGTTGTGAAGGATTGCTTCTACTTAGTAGTTTCCGCAGGCTCCCAAGTATAGGAGAGTGTAGTCATCAGGATAGTGTTGCTTCAGATAGATCATTAACACACTTCAGCACTAGATCAGTCCAAGACCCTTTGTGATGGTTTGTATTAATTTTGATTTCTCTGAAGGGTAGTCAATTTCAAGGTTTCTTTCTCCTGTTTGTGTTTGATTTCTCATTTAAATATGTAGAAGCAGCGTGTTCTCTCAGTGTCTGGTATTCCTAGGTAGGGTACTCGGATAGAAGTACTATATACTATGGGAGTTAGGTTGATGAGAAGGAACTATACAGAGAAACTGGTACTTAAGTTTGTGTTTTCATCGTACTCAGCCAACCACAGTTCACAAGTATATCGACAAGACTGATGATACCCGTTATGTGTAAAATTCTATGCTTCTATTATCAACCAGATCGAGGACAGGCGGCGAATGGTAGGAAGGGATCAAACGATACTATTGTAAGTTATACCATTTTCAATAACGCAATCGCTTTTTTTTATAGAATGTAATTTTTATAATTTTACTGTTGAGTTAAAATTACAGATTATCATATGATTCTGTGCTAAAATTTTGTAGAAATGAACAGCAATGTTTGTGTGTGTTAATTTTGATAGATATAATAAATAGTGTGTTAAATATTTTTATATTGACATAATTTTTTAAACATGATCTAGATAGGAACAATCTAATTGAGTTTTAAGAGTAGGATATCTAGTTAAAAGTTATTGAAGGTGTCATACTTAGCGTATAGTATATACTGGTGTCGTAACTGGTCTAGTTTATTTATATAATGACGAAAAATTATTATATTTCTTAAAAGTAATTTAAAATCACTTAAAGATTGTGTAATAAGATAAATCACTTGAGTTTTACGAAAATAAATATTTCACTTTGAAATTATTATATTATTGATTTTAAGGATAATTTGTTGACACAGATTTTCAAAGTAAATTTGTATACAAGTCTTTTTTGCCAATTCTTCTGAGATAAATATTAGCAATGAAGTGGAATGCCTGTGACCATAAGCTCAACATATACCGTTCTCGTGGTAGTCCACACTTCTATCTTTTTTTTAGTCTTAATGATACTTTTTTATTTTTTGCTGCAGCACTTGTGGATAGATATTGCATCAACACAAAAATGAATTGAATGAAATGGAATTTACAGACATGAAGTAGGAGTTTCCACGAAAATAGGAAACACAAGGTCAGGCGACTAAACCATCTCTATGTACAGTAGAGGAGACTTCGACCATTTTTACCATTTGATGAAAATTTAAGTTCAGAATTACAGTTGTAGCTAGTTTTTTTATTTATTTACTCAATGGGTAATTAATTTGCTAGTTATAATGTTTTTATATGTAATTTTTATACACGATGAACCCTAAAATTTTATCTTATTATCAAACACAAACATTGTAACCAGAAAAACAAGATAATATGTACAAATAAACACAAATCAACAAGAAATTAAAATATATGGGAGATGAAGAAAGCCATAGCTCTTAGAGGAATTGATTAGCTGAGCACATTGAACAAGAGCCAACGCAAACTGTAAGTAGTATCGACTTAAGTAAAGTTTTTAAAATTCTTACATAATGATTAATTTGAAAATTATTTTTTAATTCTTATAAAAACTAGTCTTTGGTTATAATAGTAATCTTATTATAACGCTGAACTATAAACAAAATGATTACATGTGTAAATTCAATATCAGGCAATAATAAAATAGTTGTACGGTACACAATAATAATGTATTGATTATTTTAATATTTATTGTTTTTTAATATTCTTTTAGAATGAAAAATATATATTAAAATATATATAAAGGTAGCATATAATCTATACACATCAATTGATACGACAAATAACCAAGTTTTGCAAAGCATACTAATACTTTTAAGTTTTTTTTTTTTTTACTCGAGTTACTTTTAATCAAATTTATCAGACATAACATTTTATGATTCGATCATTGAATTTACTTATTGTATTGAGTATAATAAATTTAGTTGATGATATGTTGATTTATTCATATTCATTATTTTGCATGTATTTTTTTTTTTTTAATTTGTGAATGCGTCTTATTTTAAATTTATATAAGATGTCACTTGAATATAATTTATACTACAATGGTAAAATATAACAAAATTCATTCATATCGTTGATGCTAAAAATCATACTATTAAATTAGAGATAATGTTCACACTAGAAGTTTAACAACATGACATAAATTCAGAATGGATAATTAAAATAAAAAACTTCAAAATGGATAATTAAAGTCAATGATTTATTTATCTTTTTTCTTTTAATATAAAATTAAAATATGCTCAATATTGTGTGATAGGACTCAATATGGAAAATTTTCATATTGAAAAAATCTAGTTTAATATTGTATTAGAGAAGCAATAACTATTATTCATGGTTAACAAGACAATAATTTAACAATTTCAAATATAAATTTATCTATCTAAACATATTTTTGCAACTATCCATGCATATTATTTGCAATCTATATGAATAATAATCTACACCACGAAAAGGGAAAGCAAGTGCAATCACATGAATAAACTAAATCGTCTTCGTCACGTTGGCTCCTAAAGCATATCTCAGGCACTGGATTTGTTGCTTGCGTTCAGTGCTTTATACATTTCGTCAATGGTATTCTGTGCACGAAAAATTATAGTCAATACTAAAACAAAAACCTAAAAGCATTAGCTCTGATAAACATAACAAAGTGAGAAATTAAACTCTTGTTTAGTCGTTGATAAACATAACAAAGTGAGAAGAAAAGAAAACCATTATGCATTCCATTTGAAGTTCTATGAAACTAAATTAAATCCATGAGAATTTGTACCTGATAGTATTTAAGCAGTTCTGGTCTTTTCTTCTTAAATGTCGGAGTCATAAGGCCACGTTCCATGTCAAATGGAACTGGGTCAAGATGAACACTTTTAATAAACTCAAAACCTTTTAACTGACAAAAAACAAATAATATCAGGATCGAATAATGCTTCAACAAATGTATGTACCAACAAACACATACATAGAATAAAGAATAGGAAATCAATAGACCTTCTTTTCCTTTGCAATCTTGGCGAGCTCTCCAATTACGTAAGTTTTTGTTCTAGAATCTTCACAGAGAGAATCAAAGTCTGCGGTTATACGATTTTCTTCGGCCCATTTTTCAATTGCTTGCTTGTTGGTGTTAACAATAGCAACTAAGTATGACTCAAAACTATTTCCATAAATCCATATCTGAGATAAAGCCGCGAAAGAATTAACATCTATGTGATTCTATATTCATGGAATGAAAAGAAACTGAAATAAAACTTCTATTTCTATATTTACACTAAACTAAACCTTTTAATATCATCATTCACAAATCCTGATGCTACAACAAATCAACAACAGTTTTTCAACACTTTTTTGGGAAAATGGTTTAACAAAAAGTGTTCAGAGGACATACAGAATCAACGACAGAAGCTTGAACATAAATGTTCTCCAGGTGTTCAACGGCAACATATTCTCCTTGTGAAAGCTTGAATATATTTTTTTTCCTATCAATAATTTTCATGGCTCCATTAGGTTGCCACTCTCCAATATCACCTGTTTAAATAGATCATTCATGAATAAAATGTGGCCATGCAACTCATATAGTAGCAAATATTAATTATCTGAAACAGGGACAAAAGAACCTGTGTGGAACCAGCCATTGGTCATAACCTCTGTGGTTAGGTCTTCACGTTTGTAGTACCCTTTGAACACAGTACTTCCCCTCACACATATTTCTCCTCTTGGTGGGTCTCCAAGCGCATCGTATCCCATTTCAGGAATAGATTCTAGGCACACATCCACATATGGTACAGGAGGCCCCACGGTGCCAAGCATGTCCTTTTCGTTCGGTAATGACACAAAGGTTCCCGCACAGGTTTCAGTTAGACCTATTTTTTTCAGCAGAAACGCATTAATATGTCCATGCTCTCACAACACATGCAGTCATGTAAACAGAAGACTAAATGCATCAATACTTGACATCAGAGTAACTTTCACAGTATTTATTCATAAATTTATGTCTACATTTGAATTAACAACATATGTTTTTCCTAAAGCTATAAGTGTTGTGAATAAGTGGGTATTACAAAGTCATTGTAGTATTAGTAGCACATGCTCTCAAGAGGTTTATATATCAATACACTGCTTACACTCCCAAAATAGGTGACAAAAAAGTGGGTCTTGTAAACATGAAGCTCTGGACCTTATTTAATAAGATAATCTCTTTTACCTTGATTGAAGTTAACCTATACTATTGAATTTGATCTTGAATTGCAAGTTAGGCTATTATTTTACATTATGTACACTATTCTTTACTATATGACTTGTGCATTTTGCAATTGATAATTCCACTTCGAGAAGTTTTGACTCTAGATTTGAGGACTGGACAAAGTTTGCTCCATTGATTATTACATTTTATTTTCCATTTGTTGATTAAAGAGGAACTATCTTCCTCCAATTTCCATGTATGTTTTATACTCTTCATCCAAATGAACTTTTTATTTTGTAAAAAATATTCAGAAAAATATAGTTTGTCACGAACAAGATCAATTGAAAGAAATCAAATAAAAGCATACCATATCCTTGTAGGATATGAGCACAAGTCACCACCCGCAGATAACCTTCAACATGTTTAGATAGAGGTGCTGCTCCAGACAAAATAATACGTACCCTTCCCCCTAAACCTTGCTTTACCTGATCAAGTTACAAAAATATAATATATTAATCAGAAATTTGGTTGCACTTGTTCATAAAAAAGGAGTGTGGAGTTAAACTTAATATTGTTACATCACCTTATTAAATACAATTTTATCAAATAGTGGAGATGCTTCCTCATGATTTCGCCCTTTACCTAAGCTATGCATCTTGCTACAAAAAGAAAAAAAAAAAGAGAATATTTATCATAATATTATGATTTAATAAAACTTGCCAAAAAAAAAAATATTTATCATAATCTTATAATTTATGGCGCAAGTGATCACAGTAATTTTGATATTCAACCTAATGAAAATCCAAATGAGCTTTTCTGTGTGAAATGATTTAGGATAGGAACAGTCGTACATGTCATGTTTTGTTCAAGATAGCAGTGACATACAAAAAACATAGTTACTTACTATGAGTAGGCGAAATTGAACACTGTCTGTTTCATAAAGCCCCCTGTAGAAATCTTCTGATTCAAACCTGTTTATCAAATTGAGTATAGGAAATACTGTTCAAAAAGATTAACAGGAGAAAAAGGAATTAACGAAAAAGACTACTCCAATAACTAACAAATAATTTAGAAAGTATGTCCTTCCTGAATTCTACAACACATGATTTTAGAAGGATCACTAAATTGTTAACTACGGGAAAAACTTACCACTGTACACTCTATCAAGCACACGAGGAACTGCAACGAAAATGGTTGGCTTTAGCTCCGCAATGTCTTCTAGTAACAATTTGACATCCTGCAACCATTGCACAAATCGTGTTTACATATTGTCAAAGGCAAAGTTTGACTTTTCTCAGCATAAAGTTAAATCCAAAGCTCAACAATCATATCAAGCCTTCATTCAGTGATGAAATATTTGACATGTACTCACTCCACGCCAGAAACCTATTGAGGCACCATGCATTATCATTGCCTCCTCAATGACCCTGTCAAAGATATGTGCAAGAGGAAGGTATGATAGGTATACATCTTTGTCACTCAACTGCAAGCAGGAAAACGGATTACAGTTAGTAAGGACAAAGAAAGGATACATAAAAATATTGATTATCCTTTTAAATGAAGACATTTTTAGAGAACTCAAATTAAAAGGCCAACACTAGCTTACTTTCTCATGGCAACTGATCAGAACTTTATCAATCCCAGCTAAAAGTGTAATAATGCTTTCATTGGATATCAATACACCCTTAGGGTCACCAGTAGTTCCGCTGGTATACATTATTGTACATACATCACTTTTCTTTTTCTCAGGAAGCTCAAAAGTCTGATCATGACCCTGCTCTAGACATCAAAAATTTGCATGAGGATTGAGAAATACAACCGCTAAATATTCCTTGGCCTATGCAAGTGCACCTACATTTTTTGAACTGGATTTTACATTTACAAGAAAATATTCCTTGTTTTATCATTCAAAATAGTGACAGACACAGGAATATAATATTTTTGACTGTGTTTTAACAGTAATTCCAGATACTCCTTCTATAACTACTTGGCATTATCTGCAATCACTCTTGCATGCTATTTTCAATGAAATTTTACAGCTAAATAGTAAGAGAAAGATTAACTATGCGTCAAATGAGTAACGCACCACTTTCAAAAAGTCCTCCCATGAATACATGGTCAATCCAAACTGTTCAACTTGTTGCCTTTGTTCAGGGGTAACATCTCCAAAACTCACAATTGCTACAAATTAATAAATAAAGGTAATCATTTCTTTCCAAATATGTGAATATTTTAAGAATGAAAGTAGACAATCAATAAAACACACTCTTGACGAAGTTTGCTGCGTTTGGAAATGCCTTCAACAGCTGAAAAGTTTCAACAACAAGTATAAATTAGGCTGGCTAGCAATAGAAATTTTGATTAGACAATTCTTAATCCCTCGTAGCAATAATATAATAGATAATTTGAATAGGCATAAACCTCGGGTATCTTCTTTTCTTCAACAAAAGCAATTGAGACCTCTGCATGGCTTATAATAAATTCCACAGCCCCAGAACCTAATAAGTCATACATGTGTATCAAGCGTCAAAACCCATTACAATTACCATTTGAAAAATTCTAGATGATGGCAAATGTTTATGGTTAAAGAATCTATGGATATGGATTATTGATGTGTGTTCAATGATCAATGGGACATTCTAGTTTTCAATATAAACACTTCATCCCTAAAGGGCTGTTGTGTGAATAGTTGTGGATACAAACAGCTACTCATGTTCCTCCACCCAATAGTTAAATTGTTTTGATGATTTATCTTTGACAGTACTAAATTGGTGTACTAATACTAAAACAAATGTCAGTAACTGGATGAGTCAATGCATCATCATTGTGAAGAAACATGTTAAAGAAGCCTTGCACATACCCAAGGTATCATATAAAGGAACACAGTAAAGTCCATGAGCATTGCAGGCCTGCAATTATGTTGCAATGTGTCAGAAAATATTGCAAAGATATAAGCAAGTTTAGCAGCACTATAAACGGCACCTTGTAATTTAGAACACTAAATATTATAAACAGAAGAAAGTCGTGTTTCAATAAAGAAAAAATTGGCTTTTTCTCCTTCATATTCAAAATCATAATAAACCAACTACAGTAATCATATCAACAATACAATAAAAAGTATTCAATGAAGCAAACAAACAAATATCAAAGTACAAAGTCAATAGAAATCTCTCCATAAAAGTATTAGTAGAAAGAGAAATTTATATGGAGAAAAACACAACATAGAAGTAAAAAAAGTCAAAATAAATTGTACCTGCATGCTCATAATCCATTTTGGGCTATTGGCACCATAAATACCACATTTTACTCCCTGAAAATAGGCATGGTGTAAAGGTACTCAGTTGAGTAAAATAATAAAATATTCAAAGACTTCATGACCAAGCTATTAAAGACATAAAAGTGCATTATCAAACACATAAATATTGATCTCACATAAGTAAATAAGATAAATAGTTAGCTACACTGGTGAGAATCCAAAATATTAGAGTAAAGCATTAAAACAGTAAAACAAGTTAAAGCAAAACATATGTTACTCACCTCCCCATAACCACAAGCACGAATGGAATTTCCAACCTTGACCACCATGTCGTAAACCTCTTGGTAAGTTTGCCACTTATACTTGCCAGGCTACAAAAGAGTGTGACAGAAGTGATAACACATTTTCACAGACAAAAACAATAACAATGACAAAAGTGAAACAGAAAGACAGAGCTTACCTTCCCATCCACAATTTCACGAACACCAAGCATTGTCTTTGTAGGATATTTCTCCACCGACATCCTATACAAACACAAACAATTAAAAAATTAAAATAATCTCTCACTAAATGTAAGTCTCATCCCCTCCAACCAAAGTTGTATACATTAGAGAAAACTCCTCCATTCACCAATTGCTGTAGAAACATAGTACTGTAAAGATCTTTACGCAGTCAGTAAATTAAAAATCAAACTAAATATAATTATTACAAAACCAACAGATTTACTATATATTACATATATTACAATTTATCTTTCTTTCATGCTATCTTCTTTTTAACCTTAAAAAAACAAGCCATTGAAACATATGGGGAGTTGATTGTTGTTCTATTGTTTTAATGAATATCCTCCTCCAAATGTCACCTAAACGCTAATGTGACACATTGTTACACCGTGCTAGAAGGGACTACACTAGTCCTTTTCACTAGATTCAAATCCGAACTGGTATATGTATGTTAAATTATGCATAATTAAAGTGAAATAATAAAGTTAGTTAATTATGATTATGGACATTGTCTATGAAAAAAAAAGTTGCAATGGGATTTGTGTATACCTAAAAATATCCCAGCATGTATCAAGACCTTGTATGGCAGGAGGAGTTGGATCATTGCAGAAAACGCTACGATAGACAGGACCCATTGATGGCTTTTCTTCTGTGCCCTCTTTGGCTTTCTCCACTTCTACGATTAACCTTTTTTCTGCCATCCCTCAATCAACAAAGAGATGGTCTCTTCTCTCTTCTCTCTTCTCTTTTCTCTTTTCTCTTTTCTCTTTTCTCTCTTCAGCCTTCTCAATTTCTAACCTTAATTAAAACATGTTATTGGTCAACCATTTCAGATCACTACACACTTTTTTCTCGGTTACCTAGCTAGTTAGTTATTCATTTTCATCTATTTTCTCTTATTTAACCTTTTTTTTTATTTCTCAAGTAAGCTGAGTTTTAGTTTTTTTTTTTTACATTAATTGCAGAAAAGAAATTCACTGCAATGCGAAATAACTTTTACGTTTGAATGTGTTAGGTGAAAAGTGTTCTTTAAATGATCTATTATATTTTAATTATCTAAAGGAGTCCTTTTAATAACAAAAATATAAGTTATGAAGTTAACTACACAGTAATTAATTTTATGTATCTGGATTAATCAAATGCTGAAAATAAAATAAAAAACTATAATCCAGACAAACAATATCGTCCAAACTGTCCTTAAATATCAATTGTATGCATAATTTGTGAGTAGTGTTGTTTAATTTTGTCCTTTAATATAACTTTATAAAGAACTGTTATTTATAATTTAAATATTTTTATTTGCAGTATTACATGTCTCCTTTTATTAGATATTTAAACCGCTCCCACCATTATATAATACTTATTTTTTTATTCCATATATATTTGATTATTTATTGTATGTGTACCCAAAAACAATTTCCCATTTCATTAAATATTCTCTTGCAATCAAAGGATCTCAAATGTAATGAGAAATTACACTTATTTTTCCAATGAAATGAAACTCAACAATTATAGCTTTTATAAAATCACATTTACACTTTTTTTTAATTGTAAACATACGTTTATTTTCCTCCTATTTTTACTAAATAATGTTTATATATTTTATGTTTTTAATAAAGTGAGATCCATTTATTGCAGGATTAAATATGTTTTTATCCTTCAACTTTTAATGAAAATTATAATTAGTCCTTCCTGAAACCAATTTAATCTCTTCTCGGCTTTGTAAATGCATGAATTTAGTCATTTTGACCAAATTTTAATAAATTTATTTGACGTTTCAAGCATATCTCAGTATAGTATTTTAGTTTACACCATTTGACACATGTTCACTTCAATATTATTTGAAAAACGCGTTTGAAACATCAAATAAACTTTAAAAAAAAATGGTTTAAAGGTCTAAATCTATGCATTTATAAAGATAAGGCCTAAATTGGTTCAAAGTTTTCAGAAAAGACTAATTCTAATTTTCACTAAAAGTTGAAGGAGCAAAAACATATTTAATCCTTTATTTTACTTTTTTTTATAAAGTATGAAATTTTTATTTTAAAAATACTTCAATGTTTACATTTTAGAATTTTAATTTTCATAATTTTAATAACTTTTTAACAAATATGATATTTTTAAATAAAATAAAAAAGTGAATATCAATTTTCTAAAATTATAAAAAAGAGAAGGTAACTATCATTGTTACAAATAGAGGAATGATAAATATTTATTTTGAAATAATAAGTGCGTAAATTTGATTTTATAAATTATTTTAAAATTAGAAGAAATAAGAGTGTTAATACACAAACTAACGAAAAGGTAAATGTACTTTTTTTTCTTTTTATTCACAATTATTTTACAGAACTAAAATTAATAAAATGTTCTTTTGGATGGAATTAACAAAGAAAAATCACAATTTCATACAAATTCAAAAGAATTTAGACACTAACTACTTTAAAACTACTATTGTTATTTTTCAGTTTTGATCTTTTGGACAGCATAAAAAAAAGATTTTCAAACATTATTAAACATCTATCAACATAAAGTGAAATATAATCTAAATTTATCTTCAAAATTTATCAAGCCTAATTTAAAAAAAAAAATCGTCAAAATCAATAATTTGACCATATTCGAAGAATGAATTAAGTGATAATCCATAAACTGTCTTAATTTTATTGCTGAATATTTATATCATTAAACATTTGTCAGACAAAAACTATATGGTAATTCTATAAATATATTCATTAATGATAACATAGATGATTTTTTTTCATTAATCAATAAATAAATTTTACATGAACAAAGTACAAATTAACGTATATAATCAAAATTAAATTAAATTACATTAAATACGAAAAAATTAAAATAATAGTAAAAAAATCTTTATAATATGTCTTTTCCCTATTCAAGGAAAATCTTAAAAGTATTAACATATCACCATGAACTTACAAATGAATATGACTTTATTCACGTTTTAAAAAAAATTGTTTGAAAAATTAATGTGTTAATAAAAAAAACTGATATTTTATATGATAACTTGTCTTTTAAGTATTATACAGTTTACAGATTAGTCATTGTATTATTGTATACAAGATGCTCTAATTAAATTGGGTTTTTTCTTTTTTCGTTTCGAGGAATTGTAATCTGAATACACATAGAATCTAAATTGATGAGTTTTTTTTTTTCAATATACTTGTTCTTCACTACTTAACATTAATAATTCTTTGGTAAACTAAAAAACAGTGGAATAGGATGATATTCTCACTATATTAATGAAACATGTTTTACATGTAAAATTTTATTCAGAGAATCATGTCAAATTGTCATTATTATTATGTAAATATAATCAGAAATCAACCTACAGATAATATTTGAATCTTATGCATATCGTTGTCTTACTCCAAATACTGATAAAGTTTGATTACGTCATAATTCAATATGAATATGTAAAATTTCGTACCTTTAATTAAAAGGATATTAGAAATGTTTATAAGCAAAAAATAAATAAAAATTCTTAACTAATAATAATAAATTAACATTTGAAAATAAATTTGTCTTGAAATTGAACTTTTTGCATACTGAAGAGGCCTAATTATTTGCTTAGATTTCTGGAGCAATACAAAGACAGATGATAAAACTCAAGTCATTTAGTGAAGTTACTTATGTTATAAAGAGTAAAATTTACTTAAAACATGTGATTAATCATAGACAATCCTTATATTCAATCAGATTAGTAGATTACACCAATTAAAACTAAATTTGCATGCAAAGGCTGTTTTGTCATTATGATGTAATTATGAAATAAAAAAATTGTGCATATTTTCAAAAGATGTAATTTCATTATGAATCACAAAAATTGTACAAATTTATAAAAGAATTGACAAGCTGTGAAATTAGCACGATTTTAAGAGGAAAATTTGTCATTTTAAAGTGATTTTTCTCTTAATGAACTAACGTCGTACAAAATTATGAGGATTTTTATGACAACTTCAATTTTATTTATTTTGTTACAGAATTGAAGTCATTAAATCATAGTACAAACTTATTTCGAAATCGTATCATCTTGACACCTTGTTCACGTCATTTGTTTTTTAAAAGTTATATCATTCTTGAAATTTTATTCTAAACTACACTACAATAGTAAAAAAACTGCATACAAAAGCAACTGCATTAAAAATTTATCTTCAGTGTAACCACGTTCCACCTCATTATGTAGTTGATTTAAGTGACGATGTGTTTCTAGAAGAGAAGATTTCTTTAAACAATATTAATTATAGCATCTTTAGTAAAATCTTATGATATTCTATGTTAACAGTAATTTTTTATCTCATTATACAATACTTTATAAAATTTCATCTAAAATTTACTTTAATAGTAAATCTCACTTTGAGCTCTTAAATAACTCTTTATTAATGTATACACGACCTTATTATAATTTAACTTTTAAGATGTAAGAGTAGAAAAAACATCCTCTAAGGACCATAAAAATATAGAAGATATTTTTGGAGATCTCCAGTTTTTTTTACAAGAACTCATCGTCCATACCACAGATCTTTAAGGTTATTTTAATTAAAAGCCTATATATATATATATATATATATATATATATATATATATATATATATATATATATATATATATATATATTTATATATTTTTTTTTTTTT
>Ga0099822_1000647_pt1 | contig 34699 bp, 11 predicted proteins | sample CowpeawhiteBW_FD_76839 | JGI IMG/M metagenome (GOLD analysis project Ga0099822, IMG submission 76839) | Root nodule microbial communities of legume samples collected from California USA - Cow pea white BW | ecosystem: Host-associated > Plants > Roots > Nodule | place: USA: California | collected... | reverse complement strand
TTATAAAAAAAAAAGAAAAAAAAAAAAAAAAAAAGTGGAAAAAAAAAAAAGGAATAGTTGCAATTTTTTTTTTTTTTTTTTTCCTTTTTCATCATTTTTTTGTATTGTTTGTACTCTCATTTTTCTCCTTCTTGAATGATATTTTTGGCTTTAATTATACTTATAAATATGAGTCAAAATTTTAACGCTCGTAATTCGAGCTACTCTAATACAATGTTAAAAAATTATGCCAATTCAATTTTACAAAACCATTTTTTAGAAAATAAATGTTAATTTTAATTCAATATCATAAAATGATAAGTTTTTGTGTTTGAATTCATGAAAAATGTTAGAAACTTACTTCATTATATAACAAAGTATTTTATCAGGCCAACTTTATTGTCACATCAAATAATAATTTCGAAACGCAACTATGTTTTACATAAAAATCGGTTGGATCAGTCGGTATCAAACTATACAATAGCTTTTAATCTAACTTTTTTTATAATTCTTGAAAGTTATTATAAGAAAAATAGCTGGTCTTATCTTTTATTTGTTAAAGTGTACGATTTTAAATTACAATTGTAGTTGCATTAAATTGTAATTTTTTTTTCTTAAAATAATCCTTTTTTAAACAAAAATTCTTTAAATAGACCTAACAAAATATTTTCTTAAAAACATGACAAATTTAAAATAATATGGCCCAAGCATCACAAACCGCGTAGTTTTTTTTTCATGGGCCAGAATCCAAAGAAGATACAGGCTAACAAAAAATCGAAATCAGTGCATGTATTTATCTGCATTATTTGTATATATGGTCGAATTTATGTTAAGTATTTACCAACATTATTTATACATATTGCTAACATTTTAGTTAAATGGAATTTTCAAGTTCATGTATTAAATAATAAATGCAGATAGAGAGTATATAATGAGCATTAAAACATCCATATTACCTTCATTACTTTATGAGTAAATTATAGTATATATAAAAACTTTTTGGCAGATTGTTTTTTATAATAATTTTTTTTCTACAATTATATTAGTTTTCTTTGAACATTAAAGGATGTATTGTAATATATATATTTAAATTATTTAAGTCAATGCATGAAACAATTGCAATTTAAAGAACGATATTTTGACACCCAACAACTTTTTATATCCATCTTATATTATCTTTTAAATATTATTTATAAATATAAATGTTTACTTTTTAAACGATTATTTTATTCTTAAAAATAGGTTGTCAAATGATTCACCTGGCTTAAAAAAATTTCGTAGTTACATCATCTCTTATTCACATGTTAATATATCATCATCAAAATTATAAAACAATTAAACATGGAATACCTTTTCCACTTTATTTAAAGAGTCAAACGCAAGTATGACAAATTTTAATTATAATCAATCTTTACAATTATTCCATTTTCCGAAGATATATATTAAATATCAAAGACTAATACCTATCCATTCAAAGCATAGTTCACTGATACTTATCCATGTAAGTAACAAATGTTAAAATACCTACTTACACTTATTATTATAAATATGTTAAAATACCTCCTTACACTTATTATCATAAATGTAAGGGTATCAAAATGAATAAGGTCTGACGGGTTGACCCGTTAATCCAACAAGAAAAAAATGGGTTGGTTTACATGTTTGAATCCATCAGCCCGAAAAAGTCTGACCCTCCTGGTATGTCAGCCTGTGTCTGGTTGTCGAGCCAAAAGACGAGTCAACCCGCTGTAACCCGCAACATGTACTAAGTTTAATAATTTTCCCATTTTCTTTATTCATTCTTCATCGCCAACAAAAACCACCACACGTCAGTGACATAGAGAAGAACGCCTTTTTCCTCCCAGATCGAGTGTGACTCCGATGACTCTTCACAACGACGACTTCCCCATAACGATGACACACATAGGTTTGTTTCTCTTCTTTGATTTTGTTAGCAATTAGGAATTTTTAGAATTAGGGATTTTACGATTTGGGGACTTTGCAAATTGGAAATTTTGTGAATTAGGGAATTTTGGTTGTGATGATTTTGTGAAAGGGGATTTCTGGTTGCACATAATTTTTGCGGATTGCAGATTGCGTATCATTATTATGCGTAAGAGAAAGCCTTTTCCTCTGCGTCAATTATTTCTTCTTCTCCTTCTATGTGGCTTTATCGGTGGTGACACGCCATCACTAGAGGTTTTGTGTGTGGCCAAGAACAACGCGGAGGACACTGTTGTAGTTGGTGATTAAGTGGGCCTGCGACATCGACGATGCCAATTGTGGAGTGATCCAGGTAGGAGGACCTTGCTTAAACCCTGTTTCGACTCTACTTTGACCCTAAATGTGTAAAAAAAAGGCGAGCCAACACACCCATTGCAAGGCAGGTTCAAGCTCCCAACCTGTTTTCAAATGTCGGACTCGTCTGACCCGGCCCAACCCGATTTTGGTGGGCCAAAAACAAGGCGGAATAACATTTTTTACACCCCCTTGATAATGGTATTGATACATTGTATTTTAAAAATAAGTGATTCTTTAATGCATTAAAAAAAATAAGAATGTTAATTAGTACAACCAAATTGTTATAACAATATGAAGAGGGAATCCCCCATTGAGTTGCTTCACCAAATTAGGAGTGCTTGGGGATGTTACTCGTGCAAGAAAGGATCTAAAACAGTGGGTAATTAATGAGAAGGTATCTTATCTCCAATAAATTATGGAGAGAGTTAAAGTGGTCAAATTGCCTTTCAAATCATAATCAATTCCTATAGAATAGCCATAACATATTGAGATTAAGGAAATGAAAGTTTTAAAAGAATAAAAGGACAAGATGAAATTAAAAAAAAATGCTAAGCTAATTAACGATCTCCAGAGTCTCCGACACAAATATGTAGACCTTAGGTAGGATAATGAGGAAAAAACACAAATGTGTGAAGAGATGTTAAAAAAACAAAGAGACGATAAGGATTATGTTTTCATAATCAAACAAGACCTTAGTACAGCCAATACATAATTAACATTGAGAATATGGGAAACGAATGTGTAACATCACATGGGTGCCAAAAAAGTCATATGTATGGAGAACTTCAAAGTGATACGAATGAAAAACTAAAGAGGTTGCACGACTCAAAAATCAATATCAGTAAGTTGAACAACTAATGAAGGAAATAGTGGCAACTTATGAGGAGAAGATGGATAAAGAGTGTTAACAGCAAGAAAAATTAGAGAAGAGACATCTGGAGGTACTGGCTCAAATGGATTAGTGCATGACTGAATAGGATAGGATCATAGAGCACTAGAAGAAATGCTTCTCCCAATTGGTTACCTTAGTCGATGGAGTTAATGAAGATGTCTCAAAGTTATTAGGTGATATTGAGTCTGCGATGTCGATGTTTAACTTGCCTTAGGAAATTGAAGTTTTCCTCAATTATTGAAAGAAGATGATAGGTGAAATGAAGGATGTGATGGCTAGGTGTAGAGTTTGCTAGTTAGGCTTTCCTTTGCTACACATGTTATGAAATTGTAAATATTATAGTAGTTTGGTTATATTGAGTATGTAGTTAGTACGGCAATCTCTATTGTGGAAGTACAATAACATAGTTAGTACAACCAAACTGTCATAATATTTACAACATGATTCAGCTCGACTTGGGCCTAACTCAATCTGGTCTTTACTGAGTTGGGTCTGAAGTGGTATTGAACGAGCTAGGCTCGACTTAGACTTGATCGAAATAGTAACAACATGGGTTTAGCCCTACTTGGTTGAACATGGGTTGGCCCCAACTAGAATGAACATAGTCTCATCCCAACTCAAGCGAATGGGGTCCAATTGCCTCAACCTATGCCTAGACTGATTTTGGTTTGACTAGGGATTAAATCGAGTTATTTCAACCTAGGCTTGGACCTATTCCTTTTGACCTGATATTGGCCTTGATCGACTCATCTCTATTTGGACCTGGGCCAACTCGGCTTGATTCAAGCAATGGTCGACTCACCTAAGCTTACAGTTGGGAAAACTCACCCTGACCTTCGTCTAGGTTGACTAGCCTTGACCTATGTTTGGGTTGACTTAGTTCAACTTGGACTCGAGCATACTTGGTTTAACTTAGTCCTTGGCCAACTTGAATTGACCAAGACTCGGCCCAACTTAACTTGACTAAGGATTAAGTTGACTCAGCTTGACTTTGGCCATAGCTAACTCAATTTGACCTTAGCTCGACCTAGACTTATATTGATTTGTTTGGACTTGGATTTGACTTATAATTGGTTAAACTCAACTCGACCTAGATCTGGGTCAATTTAACTCGACTTAGATTTGAACCAACTTAATTTGACATGAACGTAAGTCAATTTAGTCAACTTGACTCAACTTTGCAAGAGTCTAACCCTAACTCTATCTTACTAAGTCTAGCCCACTTACCACTTTATAACATGAAATGATATACATTCACCTTGCTTTTAAATTTTCATATTTAATTATTTCATATATTATCAAAGACAAATTTAGTTAAATGTATTGGATTTAAGATTCAAAAATACGTATTAGAATTTAAGATAAATCTATTTAAATATACTTAAAATAATATGAATTTAAATAACCCTCGTATGTTTTTCTCTTTGACATGGAGATATAAAAGACAACTCACTCTTAAGAAAAAGAGATATTTTAATACAATGAGAACTACCTTTAGAGATTTTAGAAAAGAAAATAAGAGGACTTTTTCCAATATTTATATTTCTCATTACGTCTTATGTTTGATAAATTCATATCCTAATTCCTGAACAAACTCAATAAAATCGTATTGTAACTATTCAACCTTTTTACTAACCCAGCCATCTCATAACTCATATATGATCACATATAAAAAATAATAAAACAATTATACAAATAAATATTCATAAAAAGTTAAATATTTACAAATAAAGTTAGGTAATTTACTTACTTACATACAATGAATATAGTATTGATTAGGCAATGCGGTGATTAAAATTGCATGCACTGTGCAAGTAAGTAAAGTTTAATTAAAAATCCGTCTTTGGCTGGATTCGCACGCGCGCACATGAGTTGATGCACTCACACACGCATAACGGAGATCCAACCAAAAGCAAACCCCACAACGCACACACTCTGTCTCACTTTTATACAAACCACAATCGATAAGGGAATCTTTCCATTTATGGAAACTATTTGTTCCTACCTCCTCCCACTGCCCTAACATCTTCATTATCCTATTCATTCTTTCATTTTAATATTCTTCTTCTTTCTACTAATTCCATTCTCTCCAAAAACATTCATTATTTTTTTTTTCATTCCCATTCATCTGGACTCTCTTTCTTTCCAACACCTACCCTATCTCCTCCACATGCCTACAACACAAATAATCATCCAAAATACCATTATTTTATCATCTTTACTTTTTTTTACATTATTTCTTAGAACTTACTATACTTTCTAATTATTGCCTTTGGAATTCTTTTATCTTTCTCTCATGTAAAAAATAAAATTGTAATATGGCTTCGAGTTTTAACACCATAAATAACTAAATATGATGATTTCTTTTATTGATGTTATCTTAATAAATTTGAAATACAAATTTTATATGTATATATATTATGAATTATTGGAGATGGTGTAAAGGTAGAGGTTTTATTTTTTACATGTTTGATAAGAACAACATCATCATTTTTGTTGGATAGAGGTACCTGTGCTAATAAATTGTGGAACATTTAACTTTCAAGAGACAAAATAGTTTTGTTTGCTTTTGTTCCCCCCAATAAGTGAATGCATGCACTCCACATAACAATGTGAGTAATATATTGCAGAGAATATGAGAGACAAAACCCAAAGTTTGCAAACAAATAATTAATTATCATCATTCTATTAAAAAAATATTATAATCATCTTGTCCATTAAAAAATAAAATAGATTAACATTGTGTTTACTTGGAAAGATTTATTGTTTAGAAGGATTAGGTAGACATGATCTGAGGATGACAAAAGTGTTCATCTCTTGATATTTGAGAGCAAGAAAGGGGAGGAATTGAGAGATTCTCAAATTTTTTATCTTTTCTTATGTAGGATTATTTGAGGGTGATTAATGATAAAATATCATTATATCCTCAACTCATTTATACTTTTTATTCATGTGCATGTGAGTTTCTTGTTTATTGTAAAATTACGGTTACAACAACTAACAACAATTAATACCATAGATTTCTAAATTGTTACACACAAAAAAAATGAATATGTAAATATATTATATTTTTATTATTTTTTTATTAAAATATTTTTTTTTTCAATCTATTCATTTAAATATTTTTTATAAAATATATCTAATTCATCTAAATATAATTTAAAATTACTTTCAACATAAAAGATAATTTGGTAATTTTGTTTTTTTTCAATTAAACTTAATTTGAAATCTATCATATCAATCAAATCACTCACAAACTTTACTTCTAGATTCACTCACTTTCACTCCTCAAATCTCTTAAAAATAACAACACAAACTTTACTTAATAATCCATTCAAATCCATAATCCATCTCCCCAAATTAATCCTCACAAACACCGAGGTTGATCCCATCATTCACCACAGTGCTATAATCATCTATACATATATTATTAATTAATGATGAATCAGCATCAGCCTTGTAACATGTTTAATCTATTAACACTAAGTATGGAATTAATTTGTTTACAAATAAAACTGGTTTAAATGAATAATTTATAATTTAACTAAAACATATAAAAAAAATAACATTTTTCAAATTTTATTTGTAAAATATGTTATTTTGTTCAAGTTGTTCATATTTTGGTGAAGAGCAAAACACATATTTTCAATTAAGAGACATTTTTTTTATGGAAATGGATGCATAATTAGAATTTTGTATGTAAGGTTTTTGAAGATAAAAGATGAATTTATGTTAATTTAGGAACGTGATATTATGTTTATTGTTGATTAAAATATTTAATGTATAAATTTCTTTAACTTTTTTTTTATAAAAGTAGTGAATTTTACCGTGTAATATTGATTAAGTTGTAAAAGTAAGGGAAATTGATTAAATAGTAAATTAGAACAAATGATCTGAAGTGTATATACGACATTGTCACAAATTTTGAGTTTTGTGCATAAATTTTGAACTTTCTTAGAATATTCATAATATTTTGATTATTGTTTATAAATTTGTAATTGAAATTGTGTGTTTAGAATATATTTAATGTCTTCAATAGATATCAGTAGGTTTAATTAGTTATTTAATACTGTAATTTATTAGTTTGGCACATTTGTTACAAAATCAATGTCATTTCATTCTTTTTTTTTTATGCCAAAAAGCCATTTAAATATATATAGAGAGAGAGAAATTAGATAATTTTTGTGAAGAACTTTTTTAAGTAATTGAAAGATCAAATTGAAAATTTTTAAAAATTAGAGAATTAAATTAAAAAGAAATAAAAATAAGAGATCAAAATAAATCAAACCAACAAATTAGATGACTAAACCACTTATTAACCTGAAATCGAGATCTCGAGTTGGTGAATATACATATACTATTGAACTGGTCTGACATCCCATTTATTAGATAAATTCTAGTAAATAAAACATCATATATTATAATATAAAGTAGAGTACGAGACATGAAGTATAAATGATTAGTCATTACACTTATCCCAAATTATACTGAAAAGAAAAACTAAGACACCAAACAATGCCATAAACAGAACTTAGACATAAAACACAATTGTCCAAAAGGATTGCTCACCGAGCAAGGATTTACTAAATAAACAGTTCATAAGAAGAAAGGCTCAACAATGAGAAAAAACCAAGAAGCCTAACTAAACAGTAGTATCTCCACCATTCGCACGGTCACCCAAAGTTTTCACATCTGCTCACACCAAATATTTGGTGATCATTGCAAAAAGGAAAGCCAAACAGAAACAAGCACAAAAAAAAACGGTAACCTAGAGAAAAATCATTTTCACATGTAAATGAGCAAGCAATTTATTAAATAGATTATAAACGACAAATCAGTAAGCACACAAAGCATTTCATAACAACCAATAAAAGATCCTCTAACTCAATTATCCAGATACATGTAATGAGATCGGATTCACTAGTTGTTTGCACTTGTGGTGGCCTTTACTGCTCTGCAGAGCCATTGCCAATGAGTTTCACCCTACCACACACAAGGTTAGTCCATGATCATCTAAGGCCATTATCCTGTCAAAGACTAGGACCTCTTGCTACTCTCACCACTTGAACTAGTATACTCTATGTGAGTTTGACTGATTCATTAAAGTGTTAGGATGTGGTCTTGCTTGAATCCTTATTCCATTACATACACTACAAACACAACCATGAAGTCTCCCCAAGAAACTCATGGAATTACGTCAAGCTCATACCATATACATATTCTAACACATCCATTATCATCTCATACCAACCATAACAAAATCTCATCCCCGTTATTTCACATAAAACATACATGGCATCATACTTCATGCTTTAAGGTAAATCACTCAATCATGAAGACAAACAGCCAAATCAGTAAAGAGAGCAGCAATAAGGCACGCCTTTCAAGCTATAAGCCTTCACTTAAGCAACATAAATGTTCTCATTTAAGCTAGGTGTTGGCGAGAGCTCGAATAATGAGCATTGTGATGTTCTGCGAGTTCTCGCTTAAGCGAGACTTCCTCACCTGGACGAAATTACTCTCGCTCAAAATGGAGCTCGTCTCGAGCAAAAACTTGGTAAGTTTCTTGTTATTCTTGCTTAGGCGAGGGTTACTCGCTTGGGCGAAAACAGTAGGTTCCTCCCCTGCTCACGCATGCAACACTAGACATCCAAAACAGAACAACATTTCAACCATTTATAGGCAACAAAAACAACAACAAGCAGGTATTATAAGCATGATTCAAAACCCAAAACAGGTAAGATACTTCAAAAACTTGAAAATTCTTAGCTCCCCTTACCTTGACTGAGAGCTAAACTTGTGAAGGAAAAGACACTAACAGAAGGAGCACCACATCTCCAGGAGCAACTAGGAGGCTGAAAATACAAACACATGAACAAAAATAAGGTTCTAAGGAAGAACCCATGATAGAACCAACGCAATAAAGTGCAATAGAGTTGGGAAAGGAGAAAAACGGAAGTTTGAGCTCTACTTACATAGAGGAAGGAACGTTCCACTAGCTCAGAGAAGAGTTTCGCAACTGTCCTAACTTTGCTTCTGCTTCAGAAAGGGGAGAAAGAAATGTGAGTTGTTTTGACTTCAAAAGATAAAATGGAAGGCGTAAAGGTTTATTGAAAGGAGAGTAGTAGTTGGCCTTGGACTTTTTATGAACCGGGTCCAAAAGTTTAAAACCTTAAAAAATTGACTTTTACAACTTGTATTTAGTATATATGTTTTTCAAACTTAATTACTCCTAATTATAGTAAAAATAATATTTTGTATATATTTTATTAGTTTCATTATTTAATCTATTTCATCATTGATATGTTTTTTATGTAAAACAAAGTTAATTAGATTCTTCAAGGGTCTAAGGAATTATTACATTTTACTTACCATTACACCGTTACTTAAAAATATTTTTGCAAAAGAATTAATTAACCTTAAAAAGTACAGTCTAGTTCTTAAAAAAAATAACTTTTAATTTGGTTCTTAACACAATGATAAATAAAGAGTACAGTACATGAATTTTTGTTACTTTTTTTTAAGATTCTAATACAAAACATGTAGTTAATATTTGGTTGCAATTAAATAATCATAAAACTTCTTATAATATGATTTTTTTCTGCGTCCCAATTGTAAATTAAGTAAGTAGCAGAAAAAAATTAAATGTGTAATTAAAAAACAATTAATGATATTTTAATTTTCAAAAATAACAAATAAATGAAAGAACAATTTTTGAAAAATAAAAAAGGAAAGTAGTCATTTCATGTTCATTTTCACATATTTTTGTCTTTTTATAATGTGTAAAATAAAAAAAACATAGTGTGAATATAATAATTATCTTAAATTTTCAATGTTTGAAAGAAATTAACGAAAAAAAAAATGGGCAAAGTATTATACAACATGGGCACTCAAAACGGTATCGAATGTGTTACAGTGGTTAATGGGTCCGTACAGCGTGAAGGGGAACAATAAAATAAATTGAGTTATTTTTGTTAATATAGATAATAATTTTTACCAATTAATATTAATTAAAACTTTTATTGTCTTTTTTATTTTATTAAAAATTAAAGGCATTATTATTTTATTTGACCTTTATTGTTAATATTAGCATTTATTAATCAACATTGAGTACATATTTCATTAAAAATTCATAAATAATTCAATTTCTAATCACTTACAATATACAATATACGAAACCCATATATAAATTTACATGTAGACTTGTATTAGGTATATCTTACTAAAAATTAACACCTAATCAAATTTTAGACGTCAAATTACATGTAAATTCATAAATTATAAAATCAAAGTAATTTCATCACAACATGTGTTACACGTCTATTCATATCACAATATGTAAAAAATCTTCTTTTACTTTTTCATAATATGATATTTTAGTTTGTAACTTAAACTATCACTGAGGTAGAGAATATATGTTACAATATAAGTGTAAATATTTAATACACACTCAAATAATTGTTTACACATCATCTAAATGTATAATATTGAATTCATACACAGTCAATCAATTGTCATTAAGTCTTTTTATTCAAATACAATCACAAGTCAATCAAATATAAATATTTATATTCCTTTGTAATTTATAAAACATATATTCGACAAAAAGAAAGAAAGAAAAAGTATTAGCATCAACAAAAATATTTTTGCTTAACCAAAAATATCCTCATTTAAACAAAAATTAGGTAGACACTTAATTGAATTTTTATTTCAGAAAAAACTCTTCTATCGAGTAAAAATATGGTCCAAATACAAGACTATTCTTTACTCTAATTTCATTTGAACGAAAAAAAATTTGGCTTGGTTTTTTTTTTTTCGTGAGAGTGACTTCGACATTATATTTATGACGTGACACAACACACTTGACAAATGAAAAAAAAAAATAGAAAAATTATTACGAACTAATACATAATCTATACAAAGACTGACATTGACGTTGTTTATTACAAACAATGATATTATTTATACAAATGTAATGAAAAGAAACTAAATTAACTCATTTTAACACAAAATATAATTTAATAAAAAATAATAATAAGATCACCAAACCGAATAAAAACAAAAGTTAGAAAAAAAAAACCTTTATTTTATTTAGATGGTGTATAAATGCATTGAAAATGACGTACAAATTAATAATGTTGTTGGAAATGAAAAGTGAAGTGTCGATTAACTATTTAATAGGAGAAGAAAAGGGGCACTGTGGTGACCCTAGCAAGAGACGTTGTGCCATTAAACAATAGGGACGTGTCAAACGCGAGATTCGAGGAGCCAATTCGAAGAACCTGCGAAACAAGTTAGTCTCACTTACATGTGCTTCAAATTCAAACTACTCACTCGATGAGTAAATACTGGTTTAATCTAATGAATATTTTTTTATTAGGGTTTTGCACAGTGTCATTTTTTACTTTTAACTAAAAATTATTTTAAATTACACAATATCATAGGTTCTACTTTACATTACAATTTTTTGTATGGTGATAGATTGTACTAACATAAATATTTTAATATGGAAAAAATAAATGTAATCAATTTGGTTTGGTTTATCTAATAATTAAATTCAGAAAAACATCTCAACCATGTTGACTCCTACAATTTATCAACCATGATTTTATTGCAGTTTGAGAAAATATTAGTGAAAAAAGATAAATTTATGATGAGAAGTTTTGCAATCAGAAAATTCAATTTTAATGATGCTAAAAAAGTTGTTAATTTTCTCTCTTGTCTTCTTTTTTTCTTTTGTTGATGTTGATTTATGAATCATAAATTAAGGCAATACAACCCAATGGTGGACTTCACAAAAAAGAGGTTTGGTGGTTGAAAATAAAGAAAATTTGTCAGACCAATCTTTTAAAGATAGTTAAAAATTCTAATTTTACACATAAAAAAACACAAGTAAAAAAGGAAACGATACCAAATAGCAAAATTAATCACAATTAGAATATACACATTTTTGGTTTGAATATAGATAACAAATACAAGCATATATGTTGATAAATAGAAATTAATACTAACTTTACTAATTTCCTCAACAAGAAATTGGAAAATACTGTAGAATATTTTTATTTAAATCCGTACGAATATTTTGTAGAACTTCTTTGCTTATGTTATCTCACCATGAAATAACAGTTTCTTAAATGATTATTTCATTTAAAGTCAATAAAAAATAATAACTTATTTTATTCATTGATATAAAAAATAACCATTAATATTTTAGAATGTTTATAGTGTGTTATGCACGTGTATATAAGATAAACTAATTTTTTTTATTAATGTCTGACATTATTTATACTAAACTTTAGAGGAGCCGAATTTATGTAATTAGTTATATTTCTATTTAAAACTATAAAAATGTTAATTATTATATTTTTAAGAATTATATTGATTTAATCTGATTCAAGTTTGTTTGGCAAGATTATTAGGAATAACAACTGTATCTATGAAATATTATATGTTTTGGAGCATGGAGTTCCGTCACGATTTTATCTTTAAAAGACACATCAGAGAGTTGAAAGCGGAAGAAATATTTAAATTATGCTTGAGTTCGACTCTAAAATATGTGAAACTAATAAACCTATTGGCTATACTAGAATATATATATTAGTCTACATCTAAATTTAAATATTTCACCTATCAATTATAATTAAATTTTGTGAAGTAATAAGGTGACTTAATTCTTAGAAGAAAGAGAAAAGAGAAAAAGGTTGTAAATTCGATTCTTCATTTTAACAATGCGAAGAAATAAGATAAATTTGAATGAATTGAGAAAGTTTTTTAAAGAAAATTGTTAAATCAAATTAAATTATAAAATATATTATAAAAATATATGTATGAACAACATACATAAAGACAAACAAAACAGATATAACCTATAGGCGCTATTAAAAGTATCTCTTACAAAAATATTTTTCAAGAATAATTTATAAAAAAAAAATACCCTTATTCATTAATCAATTCACAAACACTGTTCAGATATTCAAGAGTAATAATTGTGACTTATAGTATAAAATTGGATTACTTACTTTTTATACAAGTTGAACTTTACAATGAAGAAAAAGCATGCAATTATTTGAATTGCTTATACATATATTCTTACTTCACATCATAAAAATAATACTCGGTATGTGATAGTTGCAGACATACCTTTTATACACGTGCAATATAAAATAAATTACGAAATACATCACCAACACACTTTACACGTGCCAATCATGCAAATACAAAGCTAAACACAAACCCAGATTAAAAAAAAATCATTTTTCCACTTATATTTTCAATTAATTCACAACTAAACTAATCCTAATTTAACTAAGTGTGATACAATCTGTCTAATTATACTCTTCAATTAAAAATTGTATTTATAAATTGTTAAAGCTAATATTTTATTTTATTTTATTTTACTGTTGTGTATACGTAAGACAATTTGCATTTTACACACAACAGACAGCGCAACATGTGAGGAGAGAGAAAGGGGTATCTCATAATACCAGAAACACCCATACAATGAAAATGACAATTGATTATTGAGAGGGGTAAAAGGGTAAAGTGGAGTGAAAAAGTAAAATATAATTGGAATTAAATGTGAAAAAGGTTTGAAAGTGACGTGAAAAAGGGGAACGCGAGTAGGTGAAGACGCGTAGATGAATTTCCAAAAGGAAAGAGACAAAGGCAAAGGCAAGGGAGAAGTTGGTCACATCTGAAGGGGACCACTACGTCCTTTGCCCTTCCTTTCCCAACCGCACGCGGTGGAGCAACACCCAACACCATGTCGCGTGCCCTCCACGCTCCGCTCCCACTCTTACACATCACTTTTTTCTTTTTCCAAGATGCAATGCACATGCTCTGTTTCCTTCTGAAATAAATAATAAATAAATGTTTCAGTGTTTTCTTCTTCTGCTTATTGATTGTTACAGGGTTTATTTTTAGTACTCTAATCGATTTTATTATCTAATCGATTCTATTATTGAACTTGGATAGGAACAAAATTATTGAATAAATATATATTTAATATTTTAGAATAAAAATAGTTCAATTGTTTTTTGTATTTTATTATATAATTGTTGAAAAAGATACATTTTAATGTCGTGGAAACAAAATATTTCAATTGTTTTTATTTATTTATAAATGACTTTATTAATATAAGATACTGCATCCTTCTATAACCCTTTTAAGGTATAAATAGTTTATTATAAGACCGGTGGATAAATCTTTTAGAAATATTTCATAACATTTACCTCGCTTAGTTAGAAAAATAAATATATAATATATATTATAAGAAAAAATATTGATACAAAAATATTTACATTCATTCGATCGGTGCCAACAATAACTTCTAGCTGTTGGTTATGCATAGGGATGGTAATGGGTGGGTCGGGTACGGATAGTGTCTATCCGTAACCCGATCCATAAAAAAGAAATTTGCTTGTTATATGTCGGGTATTCGCTTAAAAAATATCTGCGGATATTTTTAAAATTCGCAGGTACATGTGGATACCCGCTACTCGTAAATATTAAAAAAAATATATATATTTTATAATTCTTTTAATATAAAATTATTAAAATTAAATATAAATTAAATTAAATTATAATTATAATTATATTTGACATAATAAAATATACTATTAATTTTAATTTTAATTAAATTTAACTTAAAAAAATATAAATTAAATTTTAATTTTAATATTTTCCGGGTAACGGGTACCCGCTGGTACGGATAGTATGATACTTGTACTCGACTCGTTTATAAGCGGGTATTAAAATACTCGCTATCCGCTATCCGTGGATAATAAATACCTACGGGTAATAACTATCTGCCGCAGATTTTATCCGCGAATATCCGCAGACACGAATATTTTTGTCATCCCTAATTATGCAGTTGTCTTAGAAACGAAAAGCTACGAAGTACCTTAGGTCATGTATTCGAATTTAATACGTATTGTGTCTAATATTTTAGAATATTTTAGTGATATTTATTAATAGAGTATTTAATTTATAAAATAATAATATTTTTATGATAATAATAATTTATAATTTTTTCTATTAATAATTTAAATGTATATAATTTTAATTTTAATTTATATTATAATTATTATTATTATTATTATATTTTTTAAAATTATTGTATATTTTTTATAGTATAATATATATATATATATATATATATATATATTATGAATTGTATAATTATTAATTTGTCTTGTAATTTAACTCATCAAACAATCAACATATGTCTCTTAAATCTCAATAACTCTTCAAGTTGAATAGATGACAAAATTTTCTAAGAGATCGCCACCTCATGCCTTTATCAAGTTTAGATTATCAATAAAAACATTCAATGACCTGGTAGTTACATTATTCTTAAAAATAAGCTTACTCCGATCACCCTTCAAACCATTACTTAATCGAGTTGAACTCATACAGTTTTAAACATTATATCATCAAAAACCATTATAAATGAGGCAACGCTTGGTTCAAAAATCATTGCCTATAAGACATGTTTTATTATTGTTTAATATATACTGTGTGTTTATTTTCCTTTAACTCATAATGTAAAGCAAAACATTGTATATTTGTTTCAAACATAGAAAATGTAAATAATTATAGGTGACCATCGTTAAAATATCGATAATTTAAATCACATTTTTTGTGAATAAGTCAGACCACATATTTAAAAGTGTGGGTAATTTAGATCACGTATTTAAAATCGTGGATAATTTAATTTTAAATATTTAAAGTTACCATCACATTATCAGTAATAATTAAATTGTTGTGGGGTGCATCAATTGTTTCATGATGTGGACCAACTTATAATTGAATTGTTACTTTGGACGACTACATTCTTAAATAAAAAGAGTTGCATTTTAACTGTGAACTATAGTTTCTTTACATCCAACAACCTTAAACATGCATGGTTCCACAAAGGAAGAGATAGAAATGTGAATGGAGAGATTACATACAAATTCTTTTGATCTCATATTACTACTACACAAAACACTTTTTATACTGGTTATAATCCACTAGATATAAAATGTGGTGCAGTGACATAATTATAAGTAAGATAACACTTTCTATACCGGTTACAGTTATAGTTGATATAGAAAGTGGACGCAGTGAAATTTTTTATGAATAAGAAACCTTTCTTTGTCATTTATAGTTATAACGGGTAGAAATTGGACATGGTAGCATTTTTTGTGATAAATAATAAAACTTTCTATACCAGTTCTAGTTATAACGATATAGAAAGTAGTTTCTTATTTCTTTTTCATTTATAAACACAAACCTACACTAAAACCCTCCAACTTTCGAAATCCTTTCGACAGAACCACATAGATTCCTATTGTGATTCCTTTATTCTCTGGCCAAGCCACCTTCGCACCACCACACCACTAAGAGATTGTCAGTACGACACTGACATTTGCGAGTGTCTCCGTTGGTGTGAGTTCTTTTTCTTCAGTTTGATCTCCCTTCGTGTGATAGGGTTTTTCTTCCCCATCTCTCTTCTCTACTTGAATGCCATCTCAGATCGTTGCACCACTCCTCTACCTAGCCATGGCCACCGCCCGCAATGTCGATTGCCACCAAAGCCATCACCAACATTAACACAACACCTCCCTCTTCGTTCTCCCTATAGAGTGCGAGACTCAAACATGTGAAAACCCCAAATCGGGATATAACATCCATTGTGCCCTCCGGAACTACCAATGTTATTCAAACCTCTTTTCCCTCTTTCCCAACTCATTTTTGTTTTACTTTTATCATTCAATTCTTTTGGTATTATAATTCTATATTGTGAGGAAAAGGGAAGGATGAATCATCCAGTGATAACCACTGCATGAGAAGATCGAACCATCGTGCGAAGTTATTGAACCATCACGTGAGCAGATTGGACCACCATGTCAACTCCAATGCACAGTCACCAAAAAATGCAGTCCAAACTCTGGAAACAACTTTCCATCACCAACTCCGATGTAGATCTAATTATGACCATTGTTCTTTCTATACTAGTTGTGTCTTTAACATGTATAAAAAGTGTCATTTTCTATATTATCTGTTTCTATACAATTTTAAAGCTAATATAGAAAGCCATTTTTAATCGATATAAAAGGATTTTTTTGCACTAATTATTTATTATTAGTAATTAAATTTGAAAATTTTATGTCAATATGTAGAACATGCAAATTCAATCATAACATGATAATTAATTGAAATCTTATAAAAGAACATTATGTATCATTTTCGATCGATAAAAAAAACAACCCAGATAAAAGTAATGTTTTAGAAATAAATAAACTTATTACATTTTGTATGACAACTTGGTGTAAATAAATTTTGTATACAATATCAATCGATAAAAAATAGTTCAAATTAAATAACTGATATATAAGTAAGATGAGTGTTAGTGACTATATAATAGACTCTAAGTCCATAATGTTTCTCGTCCTAAGTCAAAGACACTTCAAGCTTGTATTTGACTATTCTTATTTCTTATACTCTTGTAATAAGAGGGTTGTGTTTAATTATTGCTTTGGAGAGTGTGAATGTACTTTATGTCTTCTTGTATTTATTTTATTTCTCTATTAATAAAGTGATTCTCGAAGATTTTTTCCAACTGTTCCTTAACTAGGTAGAAGATGACTTCTTATGGAAATGGTTTTTTCAAATTTAGTGATTTTCTTTTGATGCAAACTAATTATTAAATTAGTTTGATTATATAAGAAACAGATATAATTTTAAATAAATGTTAAATATATTTGTATTCCCTAAACTTAATCATAAAATTGAAATTCGTTTATATCTTTAATTTTGATATATTTTAATTTTAAATTTTAAAAATAAATTAATACTCTATTTTTAATCTAATGACAATAAATTTTTTACAACATTTAAATTGAAATATATTAAATTATATGTACAATGTAAACGTGAATTTAAAATATTATTTAATATGTCAATATAATTGGAGTAAAATAAATACATTATATATTTTTAAAATTTAAAAATTAAATTATATAAAAATTTGATATACACAAATTTTAGTTTCAAATTAAAAATATATTTCAGTCTAAAAAAATAATAATTTTTTTTCTCAAATCCTAAATAAAAGGAGGCTTTAAGTTGATGGAGAAAGTGGTTAGAGTGACATAGAATAGATGATGATGATGATGATGATGAGATAGGGTGAACCTGTTGGGAAAGGACACATGGCCTTACGTGGATTCTAGTCATTGGCCCTTCCCACAGTTGTCATCATCCTATATTATAAATCAAAGCTTAGAAGCTTGTTTAAAATAAGAAAATAATTAGGGCTAATTAATTGGATTATTATATTGTTTAATGAGAGATGAGAAGAAAAGAGACTGGTGGTGGTCAGGTAATGTCGGCGAATGAAAAGTGGACACGTGTGAAGGTCGGTTGGTTGTTGAAGGACCCACGTCCTAGAGATCCTAAACGCACAATAATGAGGAAAGGGTTGTTGTGTGTTGTGAGTGTTAACTCTGCAACCGTACGTGGGGCCCACTCGCATCAACTTGCGGACTCTGTCACATTTTCCTATCCATCTCTCAACCGTTGCTTTGGCGGCTACCCCTTTTGGTATTACCCAAGTGCCCCTTCTTCCACTCTTCGATGCAATACAACAATTCAAATATATAATTCAATATCATTTTATAAAAATATATATTTAAACAAAGAAAAACAATTTTAAAGCTTTTAAATGAGGATTTTTTAACTTCATCCATTTATTTTTTCGAGAAATATTATTATTATATATCATGTTTTAAGACATTATCAGCGATTTCCATACAAAATATTATGTCATTCACATTCTCGCTCACATCCAGAAATTGTCTTCAAATCATCGAGAGAAGAAGCCTAGCATCAATTCCGCGAACTGATTTCCAGAATTTAAAAATAATAATTTGTATTTAAAACAAACTTATTTATTGAAAATATAAACGCATTAACCAACAAAATTCTCATTTCCAATATTTAGAATCAATCTTAAAACTGATGTTAAAAAACTATTTTTCATATATTTCCCTTCAAAATTTAAAGAATCAATAAAAAGGTCTTTCATTGAAAATTTCAGTCAAACTATGCTAATGATGTTAAAAGTAACTTAATATTTTTTTTAATTCCTTAACTATTATTCGTAGAAGAATAAATAACAGCTGAACAAGGAATTATATATATATATATAAATATATATTACAAATTTAAATATTTTATAAATTTTTATGAGTAGTGGAATATGTATATATATAATTATAATTTAAATAAAAATATTATTAATTCTTTAACTCGAGATGGCTTTCATAAGCGTTTTGTTCACCCAATCATAAGTTTATTTATGTGACAATTTGTATTACAATATACCGATAGTCAAGTTTTTTTAATATCATAATCTAATTAAGAATTAGTATTTATGATAATTTTATCAGCTTTATGGTAAATTGAAAAAAAAAGGAAGACAAAGTTAATGTGTTATTGATTGTGAGTATAAATATTTTTGCACCCTGTACAAGAACATTACACTTTTTGTTTTGAGACGTGTTTTAATTTTTGCACAATATTTTTTTAATTGACCAGTGTTTGATTAAATTAGTTCATTAAATTAATCATTTCTTCAGTTTCGTTTTATGTGACATGTAAGATTTTCTCACACGTATTAAGAAAATTAATAAGTAATTAAATTTAAAAAATATTTATTAACAGATTTTTACTATTTTCTTTATTTCATTTTTTATAATTATTATATTCTTGTACAAATACATCTAAGTAGACACGGTTTTGTGCATGATTAAGATTTTAAGTTGTGTAAAGTAGTAGTGATTTTTTTTTAAGAAAACACTAATATTTTAATAGTAAAATGTTTAAACTATAAATATACTTTTTATTAATTTAAGTTTATTTTATAAAAATTAGTGATTTTCTAAATCATATTTTTAGACTTACTCTTTACATCTTTTTTAGATTTCTAAACTTTTTTAGATTTCTAAACTCAAGCTATATCATTTTGAAAATCAAGATCTTTAGAAGTGTTCATAGTGATAAATTTTATACATTCACCTCGATCAGAAGGAACAACAAAATAAATTCACTTTTTATCCCGTGTTAAGGTTGTTTTGCTTTGAGTTGCATGTGGACAATGATGTCATTCATGTGACTCAAACTTGCTCAAAGTAAATCTTTGTTGCTTTGTCATCATGGTGATATGTTTAGATTTTTAACTGGAATGTTTATTGTCTAGTCAGAACATTCTATGTTAGGTAGAGCTTTAAATAACATATGTGAGAGAAAGAGTTATTTGACCAAGATAAAGAAAGCTAATCTTAGTTCTTGCATTTTTAGTTTTTTTTAGAATGATTGTTTATTTGTGAGTTTGATTGTTGAATTGATAAATTACACTGGATTGAATTGGTTTTAGATATGTAGAGTTGTTGAATGTAAAATCTGTAACATATGTGAAATTTACCTTTTTTAGATATGAAGTTGGATTGACTTTGGGAATTGACACATATGATATTGAATTGGTTAAAACGAAATTAGTCAGTTTTTGACTTGAATAAAGAATGAGATTACTCCTCAAAATAAAGGGTACCGTTTCATTCTTAAAACATTGATTTTTATATACCAAATCTTCCTTTTTCATTCAACGAGCAGTTAAGCTCACCCAATGAAACAACTCTAGGAGTTTTTAAATACTAAGGCTTGCTTAGTGAGCATCCTCACTCGTCACCTCTAAAGATCTACTCACCTAGCGATTACTTTATTCATTCAAGATAATCCTCCTTGAGCTTTTTAAATCTTAATGAAAATAATTTTTATCAATTTAATTCACTTATTGAGACTAGACTCGTCCAATGGTCCAACCACCTAGAGCTTTCTTGATTTTTATAAAGTGAATTTTGCTCAATGAGCGATTTACTAGCTCAACAACCTAAAATGAGCAATTTACTAGCTCAACAACCTAAACTCTGTGAGCCATTTCTCAAAGTCTTGTCAAGCAAATACTACATCACCCAACGAGTAAGAAAGTCTGAGTTTTTTTTGGACTTTTTAAATCTAATTTCACTCAATGGGCGAGCGACTTATTCAACGAATCTGCATATATCATAAAATTTGACAAAATATATTACTTTAACCTATTTGCTACAATTTGTGTTTTTATCTCTTTTACAAGTCATAACATATACATTTCAATTCTAAAATATGATACCATGAGCCAATATAACCGAACTAATACATTTGTTATCAATTTGTTCCTCACTCGCATAACAATATATCAAACAAACATCTCAATCAATATTCAATGATCATCATACCTTAAAGGAGTCCATAGATAAATTTAAGTGTAATAACTACAACTTTGAACCAATCAATCATTCAACTTATAGTAATAGTAGAAAATAAGTCAACTTTCCTTACTTGACCTAAGTTTTTGTCTTAACTAAGCTTCAAAAGCTCTAGTTCTCACATGATACTATATTTGTAAATAGTAGATTTGAACATATTCTAACAATCATAGACAAACATAGACTTATTTTGAACATTTATTACCCACTTACAACAACTTTATGGTACATGCATGCAAAACTTCTAAAAATTAACATAAGAAAAGAGTAAAATGAACTTACTCAACAAAATAATATGATTGACAATGATTATTTTATTCTATGTTAAGATTCTTTTGACGATCTCTAATATTAAAAAGTGATGAACAAAACAATTAAAATTTTAGAAAGAAATATATATATATATATATATATATATATATATATATATATATATATATAATATATATAGAAAAAAAAAAAATAATAAAAAAAAAAAATAAAATTATAGAAAAGAATATATATATATATATATATATATATATATATATATATATATTTAAATGATGATTTTTGTAAAATGAAACTTGACTAATTAATTATTTTATTTATAAACTTTTGTATTTTAATAATAAATTATTCAAACTCTATTTATAAAATACCAAATTTATTTTTAGTTATGTTTTAAGTCTTAAAAAAATAGCCAACTCATAAACTTGATGGAGTAATTAATACTTTTCAATTTTTTTCAATTAGCATTAAATGTAATAGCTTAATTAGCATTAAATATAATAACTCGTTAATATGTTTGACAAAAGTCATTTATAAATGAATTATTAAAGTGTTTTTATTGCACGTATAATATTATAAATTTAAGTTTTGAAATTTATATCATAAGTTTAATATTTCAATTTTATAAAAAAAATAATATTGAACTAAGTTTAAATAACAGAATTTGTATTATGTATTATGTGTTTAAAAAAAATCTAATTCATAAAATTAAAATAATAAATTTTTATTTTAAAAAAATGTATTTATATCATTAAGCAAATAAAACATTTATAAAACTCTTATATTGGAGTAAAAACAAAATTAAAAAATAGTTTAAAAGATACATGACAGGCTGAAGTCCATGAAATGTTTTTTCATCTTGTAGAATAACATTCCATCTTTTCTTTTTGAGCATTTTTTTAAATTTTTCATTAAATAATTCCCTACTTCATTAAATTAATTATTTCTTCTGTTTCATTTTATTATGTTTAACATTTAAGATTTTTCGCACATATATTAAGGAAACCAATAAATAATTAAATGAATAAAAAAGTATTAAAAGTAATTGTTATATCTTTATACAAATGCATCTAGACACGTTTTTATGAATAATGAAGATATTGAGTTATCCTCTGTTGGTTATAGTTTGAAATGTATAAATTATTATTAAACAATTAGATTAGTGTGAAAATTTATTTAAAATAATACTTTAAAGTATAGTTATAATTTCCTTGTTGAAAATTATAAATAACAGTTAATTTAAGAAACTGTTGGAGCAGTTAATACTATTAAAAAAAAAATTACATTTAATGAATGTGTTCGATTAAACTATGTTATGAATTAGGTATTAAGTTTTTTTTTATTGTTGGATCATACACATAGAATCATAAATTAAAAATTTGAATTTTATACGATTTTTTTTTATCGAAATATATATGAGTGTCGAACAAGATAGAGTTATAAAATAAAAAAATAAAATTTTTAAAGATATATAGTTGTGCCATCAATTAAATAAAATATCAAATAAAATATTAGACTTATAACAAGCCTATAGTGAAATAAAAATATAAAAAGATGTTTAAAAGTGATCTAACACAATAAAACAAATAATAATAAAAAAAATTTATCCATGGGTTAAATATGTTTTTTGTCTCTGAAGCGATATTTGAAATTTTTATATATTTTGTCTCTAAATTTTAAAAATAAATGAATATAATCTTTTAATCGAATTACATTAAAATTTTTTAACATGTCAAATACATTTTTCAGTTGACTATTGAAAGAAAAACTGTCAAAATATGTAAATAACTCAAAAATTAGCATGAAATGTGTTTGACACGTTAAAAATATTTAACATAATTGAACTAAAATAACAACATTAATTCAATTTTAAAATTTGAGAACTAAAATATGTTTGAGAAAATTTCAAACATGAACAAATTTTATTTTAATGTTAAAGTTCAAAGACTATAAATATATTTAACCCTTTTATAAATTTATATACCTTTAATTTAGTTATTAAAAACTTTTTTAATCTATTAAGTACTTAAAATTTATTTTTTTTAATTAAATTATATTTGACTAATTTTTATGTGAAGTGTTGTTATTATATTGTCATGTTATTTTTTATTTATTTGTCTTAATATAAAAATTACAGTAGCAAAAATTTAATAATCACTTACTTATAAAATACACAAATTTATTTATCAAAGACTTTAAACTTAATTAAATCTTATGTATTATTAATCACAAGTTAAATACAATTATTAGTAATTAAAGTTTACTACACAAAATAACTTCATATCTTATTCTTTTATTTATAAACTTAAGTATGATTTTAGTTTTTAAACTGAATGCAAAATTGAAATGAGTTTTAGTTTCAAATTTTGATATTTTGGTCTTTAAATTTTAAAAATAAAAGATTATAATTTTTTTAAGCTAATTATGTTATTTTTTATTACGTCTTAAATGATGTTTAAATTGATATTTGAGGTATAATATGTCAAATGATGTAATAATGTCTAAAATATTATTTAACACATAAAAGAAAATATTTTTTTTAAAATATGTAATAACTACAGAAAAAATAAAATAGAAAAAGAATAAAATAAAACTCTTAAAATTTTATTCACTAATTTTTTTTTTTCTTAAACGAAAGATAAAATAAAAGGGAAAGAGGAGTATAAAATTTATTTTGAAACAATAAATGATATTAGTCGATAGTTATAATGGCAATAAATTATAGTTATACCTGTAGTAAATGAAAAAAAAATTCATAAGTAGCAAATAGTAATTAGGATAATTAATGATTTATAATTAAGATCATTAATGATATTTCTTAACAATAAATTCCTATACCATTTATTTACTCCATTTCATTTATTATGAATTCAAAAACCTTCGTACGGTTACATGAAATTAAACTGAAAACTCCATAAACGAAGAGTAGGTGTGAACGAAGCATTCATCTGGGAGTGGGGTGTTTACATTGACCCTTGCAACGCAACATGGCCAAGCTCGATGAACTGCGAATACTCGTTTCACGTAGAACGTCAATGAAAAAGACAAAAAAAGAAATTAAACGACTGAATAAAATAATAATTAGGAGTAAATGATGAATTTATAAATCATTAATTAGTTATTATTATTTTTAATAAAAAGTGCACAGAAGCAGGGGTGTGTGCGTATTATAATAAGAGGGAACTTTTTATATGGTTGCAGGATCCACACACACACATAGCACCCAATCACAGCTCACCACCTTCATCCACTGCTTTTTGATTCTCTCTCCCTTGGTGGCAAAGTTTGTTTTAAGATTCATTCTTTCAACCTTCATCACTTTGCTTTTTCAGCTTCCATATAATTTCCCTCTTTTCCATTTGGGGGGGCTCCTATTCCTTTTTTGTGCCAAGTTTCTTTTCAGTATTTCTTTCTCTTTTCTTGGTTGCTCAGCATCAAGAAAAAGGGATTTAAAGAAAAGGAAAAAAAAAAAAACAGTTTTGTTTTGTGTTTTTTTCTAAACAAGCTTTTCTTCTTTTTCTTCCACCACCCTCTTCCCTCATAAATTCAGAGTCTTTCTGCTCTTTCCTAATTGGGTCTGTACATTCATTGTCTCAGGCTGCACCCCTTTTGCTGTTCCTTGGCTTCTAATTGCTTTCCCAATTGGGGTAAACTTAAATTGAAGTGCAGAAAGACTTGTCAGATTTTTCCCCTCTGAAAGTTGTCATTTTTATTTTGTTGGGATTTGTTTTTTGACTGGAATTTTGCTGTGTCTTAGTTCCAGTTTTTGGTATCTGGGAGGGAAGTTCATTGGGTTTAGATCTCATCATAAGTGGTTCTAGGGTTTTCCTTTGGACCAATTAGGTAATAATCTTGAACCTCAATTTGGAGCATTCCCTTTGATTTTTTTACAAAGTGGGTCTTTTATAGATTCCTGAAGAGCATGCCTCCTTTCCTACACATAAAAAAAAGGCTATTCTGATTCCTTTCAAAAAAATGCTTGTTGATTTATCCTTCATAGTGTTGTGGTAAAACCTCCACCTCTGCTTCTCACATATCTCCCTCTCTCTCCTGCTCTGAATCAACCCTGCTTCCCATAAAGTTGTGCAATCTTTCGAGTAATATCCACAAACACACACACCAAACCAAAAACCAAAAAACCATCTTGAATTTGCTCAAACCTTGTTCTTGATGCTCCCATAGTTTTTGTGTTCTTGTGTTGTGACTTTGGTGTGATGAAGTGGGAAATGGAGATCCTCCCTCCTGCCTCACCTTACATGTACAACACCAATTGGCTTTTGGATGATAACAGGACCAACACCAAATGGACCCCTGCAGAGAACAAGCTGTTTGAAAATGCTCTTGCAGTGTATGATAAGGACACCCCGGATCGGTGGCACAAGGTGGCTGAGATGATACCAGGAAAGACAGTTATGGATGTGGTGAAACAGTACAAGGAATTGGAAGCAGATGTTTGTAACATAGAAGCTGGCTTGATCCCGATTCCAGGCTACAGTACCACCACCTCACCCTTCACCCTAGACTGGGTGAACACTCCTGGCTACGATGGCTTCAAAGGCCTCACTGCTAAGAGATCCTCCTCTGGCAGACCTCCTGAGCAGGAAAGGAAGAAAGGGGTGCCATGGACTGAAGAGGAACACAAGTGAGTCATCTTCTTGCTTATTCTTTATTACTGTTGCTTTTAAATTTTATTTCCATGTATGTCTGTGGAATACCACATGAAGAAAATGGGAAATAATCTGAAAAGAAAAATGGATGTGGTTAAGTTTATGATGTACTTTGTTTGTGAACCTAGGAGTAGGAGCTATGATGCTGTCTAGCTTGTTATCAAGAGTTGTATATTTCTTATTTGTGTTAAGGTCTTTATGATAGCCTTCATGAGGCAAGCTTTCTGGGTGGTTGGTTAGGTCAAGTAATTAAATTATGTGCTATTTATATCAGATGTTGTTGGGTGTGTCAACTTGGAACTTGATTATGGTTTGTGAAAATTTCTCCACAGGTTGTTTCTACTGGGGCTGAAGAAGTATGGCAAAGGTGATTGGAGAAACATTTCACGCAATTTTGTGATCACTCGAACACCAACTCAAGTTGCAAGTCACGCGCAGAAGTACTTCATCAGGCAACTTTCAGGAGGCAAAGACAAGAGGAGGGCTAGCATCCATGACATAACAACAGTGAATCTCACAGAAACCACCAGAACTTCTTCAGAAGATAGCAGCAAAAGATCCACTTCACCACAGCATTCTGTGATGCTCTCACACCAGCAGCAGCAGCAGCAGCAGCAGCCAATTTCCAGTGCTGCCTCATCAGGAGTGAATTTCCAATGGAGTAATCAGTCAAATGCAGGAGTGGCCATGGCTCTGAATCCTGCACATGAACAAGTGTTTGTCTCCTCCCCTTATGGCCTTAACTCATATGGGTTTAAGGTGCAGGGCCAAAGTCTGCACAGAAGTCCTCTCCATGAGTCTTCTTACTTAGGACCTCAGACACCAAACATGGTTTTCCAAATGCAGCCCTCCCAGCACTATTCCCATGCATGATGTGGTGGTGGTGGTTGTGTTGAATTATTTATGCCTAGAAACAGTGTCTTTTGCTCAGTGCACTCACTCTAGTACAGTGTGTGTGCCTTTTGCCATGTTTTTATGTGAATACCTTACATTAGACTATTAGTTAGTTATTGCCTTCTCGGTATATGAACTTGAAGGAAGGTGTTGAAATTTGTTTCTTCATCAACCTTACATTTGTGAAAGGTGAGAGCTGCTAGGCAAAAAGAAGTACCAAACCTTGGTTTTTCGTTTAAGAATATTGGATTTGAAGCTAAGTTTAGAATGAAATGTTAACTTTAAAGAGAAAGGGCCCCTTGTACTATGGCAAGTTATTTATGTATGAGAAGGGTAGTAGTAGTAGTAGTACTGTTGATGCACAATTGTATTTAAAGGGCAAAAAAATAGTAAGAAATTTAGAGATCCGTAATCTAGTACCTTAGCAATGGTTCTTCTAAGATAAGATTAAGATGCACGAATATATTTTACACAAAGTTAGATTCATGTGGATTAATTAGTTGTTTAATTAGAATAAATAGAAACATATGGTACAAGCGTGATTCATGTCGGATTAGATGGGTAATATATTCTTAACAAAGAATTTGGTCATGCACGACGTTGAGGGCACTGTTTGTGCACTGTTGGTTTGTACACTGTTCACTGAGTAAATCCAAACAAAGCATCATAGTCATTCTGATTCTATGTGTACGGAGCCATTCTGTTTAACACAATTTTAAATACTTCACTGTTCTCCATATCTTGCCTCAAATTGTTGATCCCATTTACGGAGACAACCCGAGCCTTTTCTATTTTGCCAAAAACAAGTTTTCAGCATTTATTAACCAGATATTATAATACATGTGTATGGTCTATAACATCAACCTTATTTTATTATGATGCTGTGGTTTCTCACTGTTTGATGATGTTACTATTATATATCATTATATAATAACTTGAGTAAATCACACTCTTCTTAATTGTGTAAGGAAGTGTTTACATTATATGGATTAACTATCACAAGTAGCTAATTTTTGAATATTTTATCATTGACATTGGGATTTTAAAAGTCTGAAACATACTCTTTATCAACTTTAGACCTTTAACCAAAATCATTATTTTTATCTTGTAAAGTCTCCTGTATAAATACAGGGTAAACCTCGTTGTCAATGATATTCTGAACAATACACAAAAAGAAAAATCATCTCAAAAACCTTTGGTATATTAAAATAGAGGAAATGGTACTGGTATGGTTGAAAGCATCTTTAAAAATTCTCCTGAAAAATTAATCATTCATAAAACTAGTAAATGTTTCATAATGAAAAGAAAGTGTAACTTATTTCATTGATTGACTTTGTGATAATTTTATTTGACTTTGATAAATGATTTAACAGTACACATTTACTCATTTATTATACTCACACAAAAGGGTTCTGGATTCTCCTTTTGCACAGAAAATTCATTGACCACATATTTGTTTTCTCTGAGAATGAGAATGAAGAATCTTGCCATACTCATTCTTTTCCCTTCCTCAAAGAGTGCTTTGTGGAGATAATGATAACAAATAACAATAATATTAATAAATAAACAAACATCATCAATGATAAGTAAACATTGTGGCAGATCATCTTTGACATGAAATGACTAAAGAAGTTGCTGATACAGTGTGTGTTGTGGCTACCTTCAAACTAAGTTAAGTCTAGATTTTAATATAAACTATTTTGAGGGTCTATCAGCACTTATTCTACTTGATTAACATTGCAAAGTGATTCCAAAATGTGTGCTCAATTGTACAAAGACACGCCTACAAACTTTCCTTGGAAGGAGAATCTACAAATTAATTAATTACACAATTGATTCACAACAACCAAGTAAAGAGAAAGGTGCAATAATTGAAATAGAAGCTACTATGTGCATTTGATTACTGATGCAAATCATCACAATAAGCTTTTTCTTCTTTGCAATAAGGTCCTTTTGACCACATCTGCTCCACTTTCTACAAGCCTGGCTTTGGGAAATAGGATATGCCAAGACAAATTCCTTGCGCACAATTCCACTGTTTCTTTGTTTTGGACCAATCTCATATATCTATTTTTTTTCTTTCTTTCAAGTAGGTGTAGCATATATGCTTCAATTTTTGCATAATGCAAAAAGTTATGCAGGTGTGGACAAGTTTATTGTGCTGCAAAGTGTTTCGTCTGTTAATGACAAAGTGCTTCCTTCTCATAAAGGAGTGAATGATTGAATGTTGAACATAGCAATGGTGGTCTTCAGAGTACATTTTTATAGGCCAAATTCAATTTTTCATAAAGTTGACAGATGAATCTAAGAAGCATATATTTATATATATCAGAATGAAAGTTAAATCAGAAGATGTTAGATTGTCACACTGAAATCTAATTAAACTTAGCAGTACCAAATAAAGAAATTCTGATTTGTGATTTATGATTTATGATTTTTTTTTCCCATTAAGTATTTATAGAAAAGTTTTAATTTGATGATGTTTGCCATAAAAATGAGAGGGGTGAAATTATGGAATCACATGAGGAGTGATGGAATACAATTCCACATGTAATTCTACCTGCATTAACCAAAGCTTTCTTTTGAAGAAAAAAATGTGACCCTTTATGAAAAGTAGTACTTTCACTTTTTGTTAACTTTATTGTCAATTATTCATAGAAATTCCAAAATTATTGATGCATTTTAAAACGACCCTTGTAATGTATGAAATCTGGCTATTCAAGTCTAATAAAAACAACCACACCATGCATGAGGAGGGTATAAGCCTAAATGGTCCTGCTACTTGGTTTTGCTACAGTATGTGACAAGACTAACCACCATCCTTTACAAAAGGAAAACCTCCTTTTTTGCAAGTGGAATTAAAAAGCACCTTCCCCACTTTATTCTTATTTCCATCAATTCTTGCACTATACTTAACCAAATTCATACCGTAATAATAATTGGATGTCTCACATCGATAAGGCCAATTCACAATTATAAGTGGGGACAATCTTTACCTTATAAGTCGGTTTGTAGAGTTGAGTTAAACTTAAAGTCCACTTCTAACATGGTATCAGAGTCAAGTTAGAGTCTATCCTAACGAGCTTTCTTGGATATTCTGTTCCACCCGATATCAAGCCACTAACGGATCACCCAATAAGGCCCAATTTACAATATATAAGTAGGTGTAATCCTCACCTTACAAGTCAGTTTGTGTGATTGAGTTTGACTTAAAGTCCACTTCTAACAATAACTTCAATTATTTGTTTTTGGATTTGATTAAGGATGCTCGTTACGTAATTAATTTAGTGGAGAAATAAAAAGAGAGTCAAACATTACCTCCTAGTACAAGCTTTTTATTGATTTTGTTTTTGCAATGAATGTTTCTCCTTTATTTGCATACACGAAAATTTCTTTGGTGGATATTATTTACTAAATAATCTTTACATGATAAGAAAATAAAACCCATCTAGGTTGCTTTTATTGATGTATCTTTGTATAGTGCATCATATTTAGTGTAGATTTTCAATATCTATACTAAATCTTTTTATTAGAATATTTATATAAATGTTATATAACACCCTTTTGGAAATTATTTGGTAATATATGACTATTTTGGGTGTCTATATCTTTCTAATCAATATCTATGTGCTACATTTTCAAGTTTTTCAATTAATGAGAAAAAAAAACAACAACACTTAACTATATGTATTATATGAGATTAATATCACTAAATGATTTCTCTTTTTAATCTTTCTACTCTTGAATTCTTATTGAAAATCACAAATGGTAAACCACCCCACTTCTTATTAAATTAATGATGGGAGAGTGACATGCACCACAAGTTACATGAAAAAGTTTTGGTATAAAGTGAAAAACTAGATTGACTAAACATGCATTTTATAAGTTTCACTTATTTATAATGGTATGGTTCTTAACAAACTTTAATCATAAAAATATGCCGAAAGATATATGTTGGGAGCACTCTCATAGTACTTTGTTGAATTAATCATTTTATCAAAGAGTAAGTTAACAAGTTTAAAAGATGTTATTTAAAATAGCAGTTCACTTTTAAATACATGGGTTTCAGAGTTGACTTAAAGGTTCAAACAGGTAAAGTTCGTATTTTATATGCTTCAAATAAAAAAATTCTTCAAAATATTTTTTAGTATTAATTATTTTAGGTTTTCGAGATTTTTTTAGTATTAATTGTTTTAATCTCAAAGAAAAAAAAATCTCAATAACTTTGAAAAAAAAAATTAAAATAAAATTATCATAAAAATACTTTATTTTTAAATTTGTTTTAGATCTATCGAACTCTTGAACCAGATTGGTTTAGACAGGGTTAAATATGTTTTTGATTTCTCAACTTTTAGTGATTTTGGAATTAGTCTATTTTGAAACTTTATACCAATTTAATCTTTCATCTTTTAAAATACGTAGATTTAATCCTTTTAATCAAATTTTGTTAGGTTTATTTGATGTTTCGTATGCATTTCAAGATTATATTTGAGTTGTTTATACTGTTTGATACATTTTTGCTTTAATGTTAAGTCAAATACTATTATGAAATATGTTTGAAATATTAAATAAACTTAACAAAATTTGATTAAAATGATTAAATTCACGTATTTCGAAAGATGAAAGACTAAATTGGTCCAAAATTTTGAAATAGAATAATTTTAAAATTTATCGAAAGTTAAAGGAGAAAAACTTAATCCGTTTAGATATCGTCTTTACACATGTTAAATATTAAATGGAGCATATGGTTGGCACAATCGATAGTTGTGTCTATAATGGTATGATGAGAAAGTGGGTGTGATTCCCTGAATGTTTATTGATTGGCCCAGAATCTGAGAATGATGGGAGTTCAATGAGATTTGAGTTTCACACGTTGGAAAACAACAGAGAAGGACGGAAAGCTGCTGCATCAAATCTCATTATCATTAGGCAATGCAATTGTATCTGAAAGATTTCATACCCTTCAATGGGAATAAACCAGAATATTGGCAACAAAGTTAATGATTTCAGATTATATAGACAAACAGAAAGGGTAAAGGACATGTCTTCTCAGCAAGATTTTCAGATCTACTGAGTTCACAATAGAAAATTCAAATAGTAGGTATGAAATATCCAAGTCATGACATGGGACCCAAAACTACCCAATGCTTGCACTTTATCATTATTTTTTTCATGGAATTCTCACACTCCTCAAAATCTTCATGTATGCATACAATGATCTTCTATACAGCAAAAAAAGTTCACTTTGCCATTTTGGATTTCACATTAGAATGTGTGTAACATGATCCCTGAAATCGATGCTTATTTGAAGTAATGATCCCAATAACAAAGCATGGATGTAGTTTATGTCGGTCATAGACTAGGGACATCAAGATTGAGATCTACTAGGGTTTCGATTGTTAGCAAAAACTTCTATTTGAGACCACCAAGGACTAACTACAACAAGAAAATGATTAATGGTATAATGAAAACACCTAAGTTTGCTATCACTATCTTAGACTAGTTCCTATATATGATGATTATTAAACATAGCATGTAAATCTACTTCAAGAAAGGTGAAGTTTTAACTAATAGTACTATAAACCCTTTATAGTTAATCCATCACCTAATACCTTTTTTTGCTTTGTCTATAACCAAACCTAGTCTTTGAAACATTTATTATAGAAACTATCAATTTATCATGAATATATATGGAGGGAAAAGGGAAATTAAGCATTTATGTAAGAACAATATTTTTGACATCTGCCTAAACCATAGACATCAACCTAGTGTAACTCACTACAATGATTATGTGCATTATAAGCATTGTAATTTAACCCTAATTTAGAAAAAGCCAACCTTGAGAGTCTACAACTTCAAACAATAAACTCTCTAAAGCAGCAAAATATGGTTACATTTTTATTTTTGTGATAAAAATAGAATTAGAGTAACCCTCAACCAGTTACTATTTTTGTTTCAATTTCATACACGAAGATGATTCTACTGTGAAAGAGATTCTAAAAATTATAATAACATTCTACAAAAATTATATTTTTATTACACAGTTTTGGGTAGAGCAGTCAAAACGGACTACTCGACCTGACCCACTACGGGTTGGTCATTCAGTGAATTAACCCCATCTGGCTCATTTATTAACGAGTCAAAAAAATTTGAACTCAGTCCAGTCCACCACGGGTTGGTGGGTTAAACAGATTGGCTCATCGGCTCACTTAGTTAAAAAATATACAATTTTTTTCTTCTGTTCCAAAAAAACAAAATTTTAATTGTGATTAAAATCTCAATAAACTTCAATACAATCCAAAATAATGGTTAACCCCAAATATAAACCAAAATAACAACAATATTATATTTCCATTTGTCAACCCAATATGTTGGCTAAAAAAAATAGTCCAACCCAACCCAAATACAAAAAAAATTATGTGACCTTTTATCTGTGGGTGGGTTAATTCAACCCGATGAGTCAGGTTCTTGATAAGCCATGTTAAAAATTAACCCGTATTAAAATTTGAAAAAATTTTCAATCCAACTCAATCTAAATCTGTAATGGACTGGGTTAACTTACGAGTTTTAACCTACAATTATAGCTGTGAGTAATTTTCTTTGAATACATCGTTTGTGTTGCTATCCATCTTCTACAATCTTATCTTTTTATAAGCAACTTACCGGAAATAAATAATCTGAAGATAATAAGTATTAAATAGTGATGCTATTTAAAATTATTATTTTATATATTTTTCTTGTTTACAACCTACTTGAGACAGTCTTTTGCAATAAAAGGATAGGCAGTGATTGTCAAATAGGATTTTGCCCCCCCACGATCTCCAAAAATTGTGTTAAAAAAATAGACCATTTAGTAGAAAATGAATGAATGAAAAGTGAAATTATTTTATTTACTATTAATAATTTTTTTATTATAAAAAATAAAGATATAATCAATTATAGGAGTGTTATAATCTATCATTATGGAGACATAAAACAACCTATCACCACCACAATCTTTTACATACTATTATCAATTATGTATATAAGAAAATTGAGGGTATTGAGTTAAAAAACCCATGTTAGGCTCACATTTGTGAAAAATAAATTTAAGCATATTCTACAAAACTTTATTCTTATATTATCTCTGTCAAACCACCCTATTTACTCAAACAAAAACAACCATGAGTAAATGCAAAGTGAAAAACACTTGTTTTATTTTTTATCATAGATTAATGCATTGTTTTTTAACTTTAAATATTCAAACTTCACACATTTTCCACCCATTTCAACTGAGCCCTAGTGATTGGAGGGCAACAAATATTCTCAATCTGCCTTTATCAAGTCCTTGGCTATATATATATATA